>BNJT01001556.1_pt1 | contig 145105 bp, 272 predicted proteins | sample 8540491 | NCBI WGS metagenome assembly BNJT01 (sample SAMD00202455, study PRJDB9452) | human saliva metagenome | host: Homo sapiens
ATAGCGCCTTTTCCTAACTTTGTTCTTCAAGAGAATACAAAGCATTATTCCCTAATAGATTATAGATGATCGCTTACCTTCGTGGTGTGTACACGGAGCTCACCCCCACGGCCGTCCTCGTCGAGGTGCGCAGGTGTGGGCTACTCCGTCGCCATCTCCTTGACTACCTGCACGGCTCTCTCCAGGCACGAAAGAGGGCAAAATCCTCATCACCGAGAATTATCCGCGAAGATGCACACTCCTCTATGAAGCTTCGCTACCGCTGCGGAGCAAGAGCTCTTCCGCCATCTGATGAGCGTCTCGGGCGTAGGACCCAATACCGCGCATCATCCTCAGCTCCTACCCCCAATGAATTGACAGAGCATCATCACCCTCGGGCAGATCGAGGCCGCTCAAGGCAATTAAGGGCATTGGACTCAAGACCGCACAGCGCATCCTCGTAGACCTCCGTGGCAAGCTCCTGCCCTGGACGAAGGCGACAACCCGATGACGACCATCTCCACCAGCACCAGCCGTGGGGTGAAGGTACACAGCCACTCGAGAGCACCACCCCACAGGAGGCGGTAAGTGCTCTGAAGATGCTCAGCTACCCCGAAGCAGCAGCACAGAAAGTTGTGCGCCAGCTCATCGCTTCTGACCCGACGATTAGCGTCGAGGGAGCTCGATTAAGCAGGGGCTCAAGCTCCTCTAACGAGCGTGGCAACGAGATTGGAGAACAAAGGCATATCCGCTACCTACTGAGAAGGCTCCTTCTTCTCGGTATGGCTCTCGCCTGTATCTCCTCACTGACCACCACACAAGCCGGCACACGCACCGACAGCCTTCCAAAGGCAAGTAGCTCGCAGACGCTATCTTCTCCCTCGTAGAGACGCGCTTCGTCTACGACCCCAAGAGCGACCTCTACCTGCTGACGACCTTCCTCAACGGGAAGCCCTTCGGAACGCCCTCCCTTACACCGCCGACGAATACCTTCGCTACCAGAGCCGCCACAGCCAAGCTCGCTACTGGGACATACTCAACTCCGCTCCACTCCGCCCCTCTCGCTGCAGGGCGAGGACGTCTGCGCCGAGGAAGCATACCTTCATCGACCGCCTCTTCGGTCCTGGGGGCTTAGTCTCAGCTCCAGGGGTTGCCGACCTCTCCGCGGGGAAAGACCATCCACTCCGACAATCCCGCCCCTACCCCAAAGCGCACGCAAGCAGACCTACTCGACTTCGAGGAGAAGATCCAAGCAGTTGCAAGCCTCCCATAGGGACGAAGCTCCAGACGGGGCTGAATTACAACAGTGCCTCCTCCTTTCGACTTCGCCACCAAGCGACTACGCTTAGCCTTCGAAGGGAAGACGACGACATCATCAAGCTCATCGAGGTGGGGAAACGTCTCGATGAACCCACCAACAGCCTCATCTCGGGCGGTGGCACCTCTTCGGGCTCACACCAAGCTACAATTAGGGCGACTGGAAGCAGACCTGCTACTCAGCCAGCAGCGCACCGAGAGTCGCCGTGCCTCGAGCCGTGGCGGAGAGCAGGCAGAGCCCTTCGAGCTGTCGGCTTCGAGCTACGATGCCCTGCGGCACTTCTTCCTCGGAGACTTCTTCCGCAACCAGTATGACCATGCCTGAGCACACTCCCCTACGTGCGCACCTCCATCCAGATCACACGGCGAGGTGTGGGTCACCAATCGCCGTGGCCGCTTCGATGATGCTCGCGATGTCGCTGCCTTCGCGAGACTTAGGTGAGCCTCAGCTTCTGCACAATAGCTTCATCCAGCCCACGGTAGCCCCACTTTTCCTGTACCAGCGAACAGCGCCAACAGCCTCTACGCCACCTCACCTCTTCCCCACCCTACGCCAGCTCTCAGCCCTCGGCACGAGGACTCCCCCTCCCTACAGCCAGCCCTCGACTACGAGCCGAATCGAGAGTGCACGCCGGCTCTCTCCCAGCGAGATATACCCTACACAATACCTTAGGCTACATCAGCCTCGCCACACCACTCGCTGCGGACAGGCCCTCGCCGTCGCCTATGGGATTCACCTACGAGGCAGGGTCTATCGTGTGGGATTGCCTCCGACCAAGCACAGGCACGTCTTCGCTCCTCTTCGTCAAGCTCCTCAAAGGGACGGACTTCTCCCCCAAAGCCCCCACGTGGTCGCTGATGATGCGCAATGTCTACCATCTCGGAGCAGGCATCACTCCCTGCAGCACAGTGGCTTCCAGATGGATATCCTCTATCGAGACGAAGCCACGGGGCGCGCCTACCCTACCTCTGATGGACCTCTGAGAGAAGCAGCTCCTCCGCCTCCTCGGTCTGGATCGACTGGACTTCCAGCAAGAGGCGCGACAGCGATGGGCGCTTTGACTTCGTGGAAGGCTACGATACGCTCCAGCGAAGGGCTGGTCTTTTTCCCCACTACGGAGCCTTTTGGTGCCACACTCACCTCCGCTCTGAGGAAGCTGGGCGACCCCGCTACGCCTTCCCCGAGGCTCTATACGATGACCGCCGTCGAAGCCGCTCAGCGGTCAGAAGAACAAAATACTATCTCCGGGCACCTACCGTGCGACCACCGCAGGAGAGATTGCCCTCGGTGCGGTAAATGTTGCTCCTGGCTCGGTGCGTGTCACCGCTGGAGGTCGCGCCACTGACCAGGCATCGACTACACCGTCGACTACACCATCGGGCGTGTCAAGATCCTCAACCGCCAGCTCCTCGATGCCAAGACTCCCATCGAGGTAAGCCTGCACGGTGGAGATGGGCTCAGCCAGCAGCGCAAGACCCTCGTGAGGCTTGACCTCAACTACCGCTTCTCTCCCGACCTACGCCTCGGAGCGACCTTGATGCACTCTCCGACTGCCACCGACGACGAAGGCAGCCCTCGGACAAGAGAGCCTACGCAACACGATGTGGGGCACTCAACCTCTACTCTACCAGAGTAAGCTCCCACGCCTGACACGCCTGCTCAACCGCCTCCCTTTGTTGACCTCACCCAGCCCGCCTCACTCACCCTCTCGGCAGAGATGGCACAGCTCACTCCCAGGGCACTACAAGAGCAAGTACAGCGATGGCAGCAGCTACATGATGACTTCGATGCAGCGCACACAGCCATAGAGCTGATGAGTCCGCAGGCATGGCGACTGTGCATCTACCCCAGCCACTGCCTTTACCCCCGAAGGTGCCGATGCTCGAGACTTCCTCCGCTATGGAGCGCAGCGTGCACGCCTGGCGTGGTTCACCATCGACCCACTTTTCACTCGGACGAGCAGCAGTTATACCCCAGCTTATCTCCGTAGTGACCCCGACTTGTCAGCCGTCATCTGGTGCGTGAGCATCCCTACCTCAGAGCTCTATCCCCAATCGTGAGGTCAATGCCAGCCTGCCGAGTTATCTCCCGACCTTCTCGCTGAGCTTCTACCCCGACGAGCTCGGGCCGTACAACCTCAATGCTCAGAGCCTTACCCCCACAGGGAAAATCCGTGAGGCACGCAAGAGCTGGGAGGGATCATGCGCAAAGATCGACCAGACGGACTTCGAGGCTGCCAATGTCGAGTACTTAGAGTTCTGGCTGATGGATCCCTATGCCGACGAGGGGACGCCCCCGCTGATCGGGCGGCGACCTCACATCGACCTCGGAGATATCTCGAAGACATCCTGCACGATGAGCGCCGCTTCTACGAGAGCAGCCTGCCCCTCACCCCACAGCCTGGTGCGCGGCGACGACTCCGTGGGGATTGTCCCGGCTTTACGCCGAGTGTGGGCTACGCGCTCGACAACGCAGCTGGAGCACGTGAGAAGCAAGACGTGGGGCTCAATGGACTCTCTTCGGCCGAAGGCGACAGCACCCGAGCTACACCGCTTTCCTTAGCGAGCTACGCACGTCTTTCCCCACCACCCTCCAGCGGTGGCAAGCTGACCCACAGAGTCCGCTCAACGACCCTGCGAGGCGACGACTTTCACCACTACCGTGGGGCAGACTACGACGCCCTGCGCCTACCCATCCTCCAGCGATATAAGTACTTCAACGGCACCGAGGGCAACTCCTCCGTTCGCCGTGGAGGGATGGCTACAGTACGGCAGCGACCGTCACCCCCGACACCGAAGACATCAGCGGTGACTACAGCATGAACGAGCTCAACCGCTACTACAGGTGGAAGATTTCGCTCCGTCCTGAGGACTTGAGTCGCAGGCGTGGCTTCATCACTCAGCAGTCGGCGTGTCGAGGTCGAGCTACGCAATGGGAAGACCTCCCCCGTCACGTGGTATCAGTTCAAGGTACCGCTCTCCGCCTTCACCAGCCGTATCGGAGGGATGAGCGACCTGAGAAGTGTGCGCTTCATGCGCCTTTTCCTCTCGGGCTTTGAGCGTGAGACGCAGCTACGCTTTGCCTCGCTACGCCTGGTGCGTGGCGACTGGCGCACCTATATCGGGAGCTTGGACGAGCACGCCCTCCCCAGTCCTTCCACACGCTTCTCCGTCACTTCGGTCAATATAGAGGAGCACGCCGACCGCTCGCCCGTGAGTTACACCCTCCCTCCAGGGGTCTCTCGCTCCATCGATGCACAGGGGAGCCAGAGCCTCCAGCAGAATGAGCAAGCCCTCTCTCTCCGTCTCGAAGACCTCCCAGCAGGCGAGAGCAAAGCCGTCTACCGCCGTGTGCAATACGACCCTGCGTCGCTACCGCCGCCTTCAGCTCTTCGCCCACGCTGAAGCCCTGCTCGAGGATCTCTCGGGGCTGGATGATGGAGATATGACACTCTTCGTGCGCCTCGGGTCAGACTCTGCCCAGCACTATTACGAATACAGCTTACCGCTGACGATCCACTCCAGCGAGGGCGATACGGTAGCCTCAATCCCAGCGATGGGGTGCGTGTCTGGCCTGATGCCAACCGCCTCGACCTACGACTTGACGACCTCGTTGCCCTCAAGCGTAGCCATGAATACCGCCCTCGGCATCAGGCGCAGGAGCGCATCGCTCTACCGTCCTTCTCCCGTCCCGATGCCACGAACCCCACGCATACCCTCACGGTCTTAGGCAATCCCTCGCTCGCTGGCGTGCGTGCACTGGTCATCGGCGTGCGCAATAGCTCGGGTCAGACACGCGGTGTCGAAGTCTGGGTCAATCGAGCTACGCGCCAGCGGCTACCACGAGGAAGCAGGCTGGGCTGGGCAAGTGCATAGCCGTCTCCAGCTCGGGGAGTTAGGTGAAGCCAACCTGCGTGCTCAGTACACCTCGGCAGAGCTTTGGGGCTATTGACGCTCCTTGATGAGCCGCACCCTCGAGAGTCGTCGGGCATTTCAGTTTGCCTCCTCACTCCGAATTAGGGCAATTACTCCCTCCCGAGGCGAGAGCTCTCCTCCCCATCTACTACACGGTGAGTGGCGAAGTCGTCACACCACAGTACAATCCCTTGGATGAGGATGTGAAGTTCAGTGCAGCACTCAGCGACCTCACCCACCGAGCAAGCGAAGAAAGAGCTACGTGCACGCAGCCTCACGCACCGCCGTAGCCAGGGTTTCACTCTCAAGGTCTCTGTCGGTATCCGCTCCTCCGGGCCCATGCCCTACGACCCTGCCAACCTCTCCCTCAGCTACAGGCACATACCTCCTCCGAAGAGACCCCGACATCGAGATACAACCATCACCTCGACTGGCACGCTGGCGCGCTACGACTACGCTCCGACCTTCCAGCCACTCCGTCCCTTTGCGAAGACTTCGGGAGCAAGTCCGTGGGCGGACTTCCTGCGTGAGTACACGTTCCTCCGTGGCCCAGTCGCCTCGTCTTAGAGACCTCAATGCTCCGCCGCTATGACGAAGGCAACTGCGGCCTCGGCGATGGGCTGGGTGACGACACGTCTACCAGCGACCTTCGCCCAGCAGTTCGTCTGGAATGAGACGGCTACAGCTCAACTGGAACCCACACGCTCGCTCGGTTTGCCCTCACCTCAGGCACCGACGCACGTATCGAAGAGCCACGTCCAGGTCAATCGCCAGCTCCAGCCCGACACGTGGCGCATCTGGCGTGACTCCGTCGAGCAGAGCATCCGTCAGGGAGGTACTCCCGTGCACTACGCCCAGCAGGCAAGTCTCAGCTACCAGCTCCCACAGCCGACATCGCCCCCTGTCCTTCATTAGCTCCAGCTCCAACTACAGCAGCGCCTACTCGTGGGACAGGGCGCAGTCCTCCCCGACCCCAATATCCGCTTAGCGCACACCCTCTCTGCTCAGGGCGCACTGGAGTCAACGACACAGCTCCAGCTCCGTCAGCTCTACCAGCGCATACCAGCCTTGGCCCGTCTGGGCAACGCTTCGGCTCAAGTGGGAAGAGTGTCGGAGGGAGAACAAAGGGCAGAGCTTCGGACAATGCCCTACTGGATCACCTCTCTATGCGCTCCTGATGGTGAAGGACATATCGCTGACCTACCGCACGACACGCAGTACGCGCTCCTCCGGGCTTCCTACCCACGATACGCCATCGGGGGCGAGGGCTTCGGCAGGAGATTCACCCCGGGCCTCGCCTTTGCCTTCGGGCTGAGCGATGCTGACTTCATCGACCAGCTGGCTGCACGTGGCGACCTACTGGTCTCTACCGGGCACCTCACCCCAGGGGTCTTCACCCAAACACGCACCATCGACCCACGTGCCACGCTCCAGCCACTCAGCCACCTCAGCATCACCCTCACGGGCAGCCACACCCGCACCGACCGCACCGGGTACAATATATGTATGCTGGACGTCCCCGACTCTACGGGGGAGACTTCACGATGACGACCATCGGGCTCAAGGGCTTCTTCTCCCACTACGTAGCGAAGCAGGTTATCGCTCGGAGACCTTCGCCACCCTCTTAGAGCTACGGGAGCTGTTTGCTCGCAGGCAGGAGGCAGCCATGGCTTAGAACTCTCCTGGACCACAATGCCCCAGCAGCCCTCATCCCAGCCTTCAGAGCCACCCTATGTACGGAGCGCAGCGTGGCAAGCGAGGGACTCACCGCACTACCCAGCCTCCTCGGGATGCTCCCGAACTGGTCGGTGAGCTACACTGGACTCGGCGACCTTCCCCTTCCTCAAGCGGCACTTCCGCAACGTTACCCTGCGCCATACCTACCGTGCTACCTACACCGTCAGGGGGCTTCTCTTCTTTAGCCGGATGGCAGGAGCTCACCCCGATGCCGTAGGGAGTATTGAGCGAAAGCGGTGCCTCCAGCGCACAGCGACTGAGCTATGCCTACGACATCCTTCGGTTGCCCTGCAGAGAGCTTCTTCCCCCTCATAGGGCTGGAGCTGACCTGGCTCAATGGTGTCAGGGGTGAGTGCCAGTGGCGACAGAGTCGTGGTGCTGTCCTCCACCTCTCCTCACGCACCCTCATCGAAGCCCTCTCCCGCGAGCTGAGCCTCTACCTCTCCTACAAGATAGATGACTTCAGTAGCCTTATCAGTCCTGCCACAGCTCGGCGCGAAGCGTCGCGCCACGCTCTCTCCCAGCACAAGCCCCACCCACGCACTCACCCTCAAGGGCGAATATGCCCACGCCGCACGCTCACCCTCCTGCGCCAAATCGAAGAAGGCTATGCCCAAGCTACCTCGGGCATCGTTGATCAGCGTCTTCGTCTGAGTGCCGAATATGAGCTGAGCCGTCAGCTCGCCCTCGAAGGGTACTATGAGTACAGCCGTAACGTCCCCTTGGTCAGTAGCTACTCCTTCCCCATCTCCACCAGCAGCTACGGCTCTCCCTGCGCGTCACCCTCGACAACTAAGCCACCAGCTTCTCCGTCCTTCCCCTATCTTGAGACGATCATACGGCACTCGCTTCGTTGTCTGAGACCGTTGCATGGGCTCCATGGGGAAGATCGCCTCTCCTCTTACCCAGAGAGGGGAATGGCAGTAGTGGTCGGCGTGCGGAGCAGCACTGCTCCGCACGCTGACCACTACTGGCACACCTACTGACCTATAGTGGTCGCCCACGCACCACTACTGAAACGATTGCATCATGCGGTAATCGCAAGGCGTTAAGACGGAGGGCGCAGGGAGTACCTCCTGTAAATGACACGCCCGAATGTCGCAAACGACGAAGCGAGTACCGTAGGATACAATAGGCTTAAACAAGGGAATAATAGCTACTTTTGTGCCCGTAATCCCTCCTGTACAACTAAGTATGACTTCTGACGACTCCGCTCAGCCCCCTGCGTAAGGGCATCGCTGGCGTTCAGTATCTCTTCGTAGCCTTCGGAGCGACCGTCCTCGTCCCCCCTACTCGTAGGGCTTGATCCATCGACGGCTCTCTTCTCGGCAGGTATTGGCACCCTCCTCTTCCACCCTGGCGACCAAGGGCAAGGTACCCATCTTCCTCGGCAGCAGCTTCGCCTTCATCGCACTATCATTAGCGCCACGCAGCTCTATGGGCTCAGCAGGGGCGCTCTTTGCTGATATCGGGGTGAGTGCCGTCTATCTGGTGATGTCGCTCTTGATCCGCCTCTTCGGCCTGCGCTTCATCTCACGCCTCTTCCCTCCCGTGGTCATCGGCCCGATCATTATACTCATCGGACTCTCCCTCTCGGGTGCTGCGGTCAAGATGGCAGCGACCAACTGGCCCTTGGCGACCATCTCGCTCGCTTCGGCCATCATCGTCACCCTCTATGGACGTGGTATCGCCAAGCTCATCCCGATCTTCCTCGGGATCATCGTGGGCTATCTGGCGGACTTGTCTTCTTCGAGGTGGATCTCAAGCCCATCGCTGAGGGCTGCTTGGTGGAGCCTTCCTCAGATCACCCTACCGCAGACCTTCTCCTCCAGCCCATCCTCTTTATGATCCCCGTGGCTATCGCTCCCGTCATCGAGCATATCGGTGATGTGTATGTGGTAAATAGTGTCGCAGGGAAGAACTTCGTCAAGGAGCCAGGCCTGCACCGCACCATGCTCGGTGATGGCATCGCTTGTCTCTTTGCCTCACTCGTCGGTGGTCCTCCTGTGACGACCTACTCTGAGGTCACGGGCGCGATGTCCCCTGACGAAGATCACCGACCCAGTCGTCTTCCGCATCGCAGCCGTCACGGGCGTACTCTTCTCCCTCATCGGCAAGGTCAGCGCCCTGCTGCGTAGCATCGACCAAGCCATCCTCGGGGGATTATGCTTCTGCTCTTCGGCACCATCGCAGGAGCTGGTATCACGAGCCTGCTCCACAGTAAGGTCAACCTCGCCTCTTCGCGCAACGTGGTGATCATCTCCGTCACCCTCACCACCGGCATCGGAGGCGCGGCACTCTCCCATGGCTCCTTCTCCCTCTCTGGCATCGGACTCTCGGCTGTCATCGCCGTAGTACTGAACTTGCTCCTCCCCGAGCGTCAGGAAGATCGCCAGGACAACCCAACACAACATTAATTCACCCTTCATATTCCTTTATGCGACATCTCTATCGTATCACTCTTGTCCTCTTGCTCACTACCCTCGGAGCACAGGCTCAAAACATCCAGCTTCACTACGACCTTGGCAAGCAGCTCTACAGCAAGGAGCAAGCTACTCGCCCCGTACTCACCTCCACCGTTGAGCTCTTCCGCCCCGACAGCTGGGGGAATACCTTCTTCTTCGTAGATATGAACTACGCACAAGAAGGGTCAATTCCGCCTACTGAAATCGCTCGTGAGTTCACCTCGCCAAGACTCCCCTTGCCCTGCACCTCGAGTACAACGGTGGGCTAAGCAATCAGTTCTCCTTCAACAACGCTTATCTCGCAGGTCTGACCTACGCTTGGAATCAGTCCGACTACCAAGCAGGCTTCACCTTCACCCCCTATGTATAAGTACCTGGCACGTCAAGAGCGTCCGCACTCCTTCCAGCTGACGAGCACGTGGTACCCACATCTGGCTGGTGGCAAGCTCAGCTTCACCGGCTTTGCAGACCTCTGGGGTGATCGTCACCTCGTCACAGGAAAGAACGCACTCGTCTTCCTCACCGAGCCCCAGCTATGGGTAAACCTCAATAAGTTCGCAGGCGTTGATCCAAAGTTCAATCTCAGCGTGGGCACCGAATGGGAGATTAGTCACAACTTCGCCGTGCTGGATAAGACCATCATCAATCCCACCCTCGCCCTCAAGTGGACCTTCTAACCCCCACGAATAGATACATTATGCAAGCACTCTATCGCCTTGTGGGCTTCGACCCCACGAAGTACAAGCTCCGCACCGAGCTCCTCTCTGGGCTGACCACCTTCCTCACGATGAGCTACATCTTAGCGGTCAACCCCGACATCCTCAGCTCCGCAGGGATGGACAAAGGTGCCGTCTTCACCGCTACTGCCCTGGCCTCGGCTGTTGGTACGCTCCTCATCGCCTTCCTCGCTAAGCTCCCCTTCGCCCAAGCGCCCAGTATGGGGATCAACGCCTTCTTCGCCTTCACCCTTGTGATGGGTATGGGCTATAGCTGGCAAGCAGGGCTCGCTGCCGTCTTCGTTGAAGGGGTGATCTTCATCCCTACTGACGGCCTTCAACATCCGTGAGCAACCGTCCGCTGCATCCCCGAAGAACCTCCGCTTCGCCATCTCCGCAGGGATCGGCTTCTTCATCGCCTTCATCGGGCTGGAAGAACGCTAGGGTCATCGTCGCTCACCCCTGCGACCTTCGTGGCACTTGGAGCCTTCACTCCGACCTCCGTCCTGGCGGTCATCGGGGTCATCATCAGCGGCGTACTGATGACGCTGCGTGTGCGTGGGAGCCCTCTTCTACAGCATCGTGCTCTGTACGCTCATCGGCATTCCCCTCGGCGTGACGCAGATCCCCGACAGCTTCGTGCCCGTGTCCCTGCCTCGTTCGCTCGCTCCGACCTTCCTGCAGTTCGACTTCAAGGCACCACTCAATCTGGATATGGCACTCACCATCTTTTGCCCTCGTCTTCATGGACATCTTCAATACGGTCGGGACGCTCACGGCGCAGCGGCGAAGACTGAGATGATGGACTCCGAAGGCAATGTGAAGAACATCAAGGAGGCAATGATGGCCGATGCCTTAGCCACCTCTATAGGTGCTGTCTGCGGGACATCAACCGTGACGACCTTCGTGGAGAGCGGTGCAGGGATTGCAGAAGGAGGACGCACCGGTATGACGGCCTTCTCCACGGCTATGCTCTTCGTGCTCGCCCCTTCCTCTCGCCGCTCTTTCCTGCTCATCCCCTCGGCAGCGACGACGGGAGCCTTGGTGCTGGTCGGCGTCCTGATGCTGAGCTCCATCCAGGATATTGACCTGATGGACATCTCCGAAGCCCTCCCCAGCTTCATCACCGTACTCACGATGGTGCTTACCTACAACATCGCGGAAGGGATGGCTCTGGGGCTCATCTCCCTACACGCTGGTCAAGCTACTCAGCGGTCAGTGGCGTCAGGTCTCCGTGACTCTCTACATCGTCTCTGCCCTTCTGGTCTTGCGCCACATCTTAGCCATCTAAGCCGTAAGAGTTACGCATAACAGATAGATGCAGTAAGCCCCACACCGTCCCGATACTCGGGAGGTGTGGGGCTCACTTGTGTTGTATGTGCTAAGCGAGAAGGTTAGTATTCTTCGCCACCCGATTCAGCACCGCCACCATGATAGAGGTTGAGGTAGTCAGCTGCCACCTTGACCCAGTCCGTTGTGTTAAGAGCCTTCATAAGACGCTTTGCTGCCTTTTGTCCATCTAAAGATAGCTGCTCATAAGGCATTGCAGCATCGTTATATCCACCCTTGACCTCGTCGGTAAAGCCTCGGTCACCGCAGACATAAACAGGGAGGACCACATCAAAGAGCTTCTTGCCCTTCGGTAAACTGCTTGTTAGGCGCATAGAAAGGAGCAGGCTTGCCACCTTCGAGCTTGCCCGCTGGAGCGTGCCAGAGAGCAAAGTGCAGATTGAAGTGGAGATCTTCTTAAACTGGAAGTAGCCCTTCATGCCGACGGGGTCATTATCCGAAAGCCACTTAACCTGCTTGTCTTCTGGTCGTGCTTTGCACTCCACTGGAAAGCTCTTATTCCAAGGATCGGTATCGCAGTATTCGTAGTGCAGGATATCGGGAGTCTTATCTACTGAGAAGTCAATGGCGTCATCTCCATCAAAGGCCTTGACATCAGAGGGCGTCATGAAGAGCTGGTACTGGTTACGCACCTTGGCATCAGCATAGGCAGCATTGACTTCCTTGCTATTGGCATCATAGTATGTCACCCACAGAGCGTACTCAGGAGCAGAGAAGGTGTACCCCCCATAGCTCACCATCTGTATACCGATAAAGCGGTCGGGACTTCCACTTGCGAGCTTCCACGTATTGCCCTCCTTGACATAGGTAATCTTTTGCTCGATAGCGAGCAGAGGAACTCGGTCTTAGCAGAGTTTGGTACGTAGTGGATACCCTTCTTAGAGTGCAGGTGGGATTCACCGATGCGGAAGGTAACCTTGGTAATCTCAGGAAGCTCACCTTCCTGAGGTGCAGGAGTAGCTTGACTTCCTCCTTCTTGTTTGGGGGAGTAGGCTTAGGTTCGTCAGTCTTCTTACCGCAGGAGGTAAGGAAGGATGCTCCCATAAAGAGGAGCGCAAGCGCAGAGGCTTTGATGCAGATATTCTTCATAAGAATACGGATTGATTATTGGGATGTGGTGAATAGATTACAAGTGGAAGGAGCTACCATCGTTTGCCTGTTCGGAGGTCTCATCATTGTCCTTCATAGCCTCGGGAGTCTTGCCAAAGGCATGCCCCATATCTTTCCAGTAGCGGTCTTCGTGCTTTGCGCGGTCTTTGACGTTAGCTATGATTCGGACGGGCAGGAGGAACTCGAAGACGATCTCCCACTGCAGACTGCTTTTCAGGCTTGTAGAATGGCGAGCTGACCCAGCCATGCTGGGCATCCTTGCAGAACTTTTGACCCTGCGGTGCGCTTGAGACTTACCTTGAGGTAGAACTCAGGAATCTGACTTTGGCATCCTTGGTATCCCAGTTCCAGTCACGATCGAGGAACTTAAAGTGCCCCTTCAGCCCTAAGTGATTGACGTTGTCCGTGCCAGGGACACGTAGGAGGTGCTCCTTAGCATCACCATCTCCCTTCATAGCATAGTTGGGATCCTTAGTATCACGGTAGGTGTACTCCATAGAGCACCTTCGCCTTATCCTCGAGGTTCTTTACGGGATAGCTGGGCTTGGCTTGAGCATAGTAGTCCCAGTTGATGGGATTACCTGTGCGGAAGTCCTTCACATCAAGCGCAGCACCCTTTTTCATCCTTCTCAGCGATGAGTGAAGAAGATCTGATAATGATCGCTGTACTTCGTTAGATGTTCATTGAGAGGATTGCCTTGTGCATCCTTGAAGGTGAAGAGCATGCCGAAGAGAGCACCGCCCTGATGAGCTTGGAAGTACGCATATCCTGAGGGCGATCATCCCACGTCAGAGTGACCTTGCCTCGCTACCATTGTGTAGGGTGAAGGCTGCTCTTTGGGGGTAGAGAAGACCATTACGGACATTGTTGCCGTGCATGTTGCCATGACCATGGTCGTGACCTTCCTGATGAGCACATCACAAGTGCTCCAGTCAAAGGACTTGGGCTGGGGGTGGGGGTAGGGCTGGTGCAGGCTCTGTACCTGACGAGGGCTTGGGGCTATCCTTTTTCGAGCCGCAGCAACCAGCCCGATGGAAAGGCCAAGGGCAAGCATCCAAGATGCTGCTTGTCTACGATACGTACGCATAATTAATTAGTGTATTTAGTTGGATTATTGTGTGATCTGGGGCTCATATACGAGCCTTGGGGTCGACTTGCATCCCCCTCAAAGAGAGCGTGGCGGATGGCAGGGCAGATCCCTTCGTCCACTTGCGCAATATCCTTGGCACACTCATCGGGTGTAGCATCAGCATCTGCGATGACGTGGAAGGGATCTTGAGGTTGATATCAGTCACTCGTCCAAGCATCATGACGCTCATTGAACTCAAGAGTTTGTCAGGCCCTGACCCGATGTACTTACTCCCACAGTGATGTGGACGAGGGTGCTGCATCTGGAAGGATATATCCGAGCGCAGGAACTGGAAACCACCCCTTGAGCCCCGTTCTGTCCAGAGGGTCCTTAGGGTCAAGGGAGCGGCGCTGGCGCAGGAAGCCAACGGTGCGCTCCTCCTTGGTCTTTCGGATCAGTGTACTTCTCCAAGGGTTAGCTCATGGGATCAGTATCTCGATAAGTGAAGTGGAAGACTTTAGGAGAAAGGAGCTTGAGATCATTCGGACGATAACGCTTATTCGGGTCGCTTGCACGATAATTCTCCGCAGTCTCAGGGAGCTATTCCCTGCTCATCTAAGAAGTAAGTAAACTCTTCGTAGGGCTTGCCGTCAAGGTGCACGGGGTAGCTGAGACGCCCCGTATGATCAATATTCATCAGCTGGAAGAAGTGCTGGTGAATGGGGAGCATACTTCCTTCGACATCGTCTGGGAAGAAGCCGAGAACTGATAGTTCATCAGTTCCTTCTGGTCATTATAGTAGCGCATCTCCAGCGTGTAGTAGAGGTCTTTTCCCTTGATGACGTCGAAGGCTCTACGGTCACCATAGTAGGTGATACTACCCGTTTCACCCGAGGAGCGACGCAAGTCGATCGTCTGATAGACGGGAAGGATATCATTGTACTTCTGGTCATAGGCTTCTACATAGTTACCCGAAAGGGTGCATGCGTCCCAAGCGCAGGACGATGAGTGCACGAGCCCATTCTTCGTGTCCCTTGATTAAGTCTTCGACAGTGGGCTCTACAGCCCTGACGTCGCAGGAGGGGAGGAAGAGGGTGAAGAGCCCAACAAGCAAGAGGGCTATAGCGGTGAGACGCTGACGGCGTAGAGATATAAGGAAGGTGGTCATGGTCATCACTGGGTGTTTAGAAGGAGAAGATAGTGCGCAGAGTTAGGCTTCTGCCTGGGGCATGTGCATAGTAGCGGAAGCGGTCAGAAGCCTCCTTGTAAAAGCGCGTTGAGGGTGTTCTCTGAGGAGAGGAGAAAGCGGAGTGAGTGACGTGCATCGATGGTGTAGCGCAGTTCGCCCTGCAGTCCCAGCAGGAAGTAAGCATCTGGCATTTCATCAGACCAGCTCACGCTCAGGATCGAAGCGCGTCTGCTTGGCTACGCTAATCCCCTTTCGGCACTGAGGCGACTCTGCCAGCGACCATTTGCCCCCAGTTGCGACTCCACTGTGCCCCGAGGGTATAGCGGTCAGCAGGCATGAAGGGAGCCAGGTGCCGTGGGTGATATTGCGCCCACGTATCCACCGCCCCTTTCGCTGTGAAGGTCAGCTCATCGGTGGGGCGTGCCGTCATCGTCAGATCACCTCCCAGAAGCGGCAGTTATCCTGCTCGAAGGCGAAGATGGGATAGACACCACTCCAGTGAACGTGGATACCCCTCTCCGGATGCTTATTCGGCGCATCGTAGATATAATTATTGATGTGCTGGTAGAAGATACTGGGCTCGACCTTCAGCCATCCCTTCTGTAGTCGAGGGCAACGATGGCTTTGTAGCCACGCTCACTACGCAGGGTGCGACTCCCGAGACTCCACGAGCCACCGTGGTGCAGTCCATTACTATAAAGCTCATTGACATCAGGAGCACGCCAAGCCAAGCCGAGGTTGGCACGTGCCGCCAGATTGTCGGAGAAGCGGTAGTGTGCTCCAAGGCTCCCGGTCACGTTGGTATAGATATTCTTCTCCCCGTAGCGCAGACGACGCCAGTCACGTCCAGCAGCATCGGTGATACGGTGGTCATAGCGCAGACCCGCATCGAGGAGGAGCGCATCAAAGCGTGCCTTTTTTGGACGAGGTAACCAGCGAGATTGAGCGTAGCGAAGTTGGGGATGAAGGGGGTAGCAGCCGTACCAGGCTGGTTGATATTCTGCTGGAAGAGGTAGGAGAGCCCTGCCTGCGTCTCCCAGTCGGGACGCCCCCAGCGGAGGCGATAGCGCAGGTCGGTGGTGTAGGTAGAGGATAAGATCCATCACAGGAGTCTGTGTCCACTGCTCGATCTTTGCGGTTCTCCTACTCACGGCGGTGGTTATCTTGGTAGGCAGCCCAGAGCTGGAGGTCTTGACGATCACTGATGCGGTAGCTGACATCACCCTTGAGGAGCAGGTGCGTGCACGCTGGCGAGGTAGCCTAATATGGCGTGGAGAAGGGCGTGATGTTGATGGGTCAGGACGCCCACGCTCGAAGACTTGTTGAAGCTCGAAGAGGTCACCGATATGCGACCCGATGAAGACGCCACCTCAGTAGCATGCCAGACTGGCATAGAGGGTAGCACGAAGACGCTCCTTGCGTAGCCAGCGAAGAGCGAAGTACTCCATTCTTCTAAGCCCTGTGTTATTCAGCAGATAGGCGGCAGTACCATAGTCTCCAGTACGATGGTAGGAGCCATGGGCACGCAGACCGAGCCACGGAGTCCTGCCTCCAGGCTACCCGAAGCATCGATGCCTCGTCCGTTCGTTGTATAGCCGAGGTTGGTATGTCCTCGGTAGGAGAACGCCTCCGATGAAGGAGTGAGAGGGGTTGATGAGGACGTGACCCCACCGAGTGCCCCAGCACCGTAGCGGACAGCTTCGGCTCCCCTTGATGACCTCGACTTGCCCAGCTCCAGAGTGGTCTACTTCGGGAGCATGGTCGGCTCCCCAGCTCTGACTCTCCAGACGGACACCATTATTAATAAGCAGAATGCGGTTGCTGTGCATCCCCTGAATCATCGGCTTGGAGATGGTTGCACCGCTCTTGATGGAGCTCACGCCAGGGATTGCCTCCAGGAGGCGAGGCGATGGACTTTTCGTTCTGAGCTTGTAGCTGCGAGGTACGTAGTACGCTGCTCTGCTGGGTAAGCGAACTCTCCGTCCAGTCCCTGTGACGGTCACGCTTTGAGATGTGCGTTCGCGCGGGCTCAGGGTGGATGAGGAGGAAGCTCCCTTCCGAGGGTAGAGGGAAGGAGCGCTCACGAATAGTCTGATAGCCAGGCTTAGCGAGGGTGATGATGACTGAGTTCTTGACAGAGTCTGGTAGTGTGAGTCGGCCTTGCCCATCGATGTTTAGTACTTACCGAAGGCCCTTGCTTGAGGTGTAGGATAACGGAGGGAAGGGTGCTGCGTCTTAGCATCACGCACCAAGATAAGTAGTTGCTTTTCTACCTTCTGCAGCGTACGCTCGTGGGATAAATCAGCATACATAGCATCAGAGAAAGGCAAAAAGCAGTAGAGTTCTTCTGCTACATAGCTTGCCGTATAGTGGTAAATAAGGTGAACGAAGGTCGGAGCTGTGGGGATGGTGTCATCGTGGTAGCTGAGGCCTATCGGTTCTGGCTGGACATATCGCAGGGGATGATATAATCCACTGCTCAATGCGTGAGCAAAGTTAAGACATTTATTTACATGGGCAAAAGTTGCCCCAAGTACCTCTCCGATCAAAAGGTCGAATCAGGTAGCGAGGGTGAACCAATATTGGTCCACCCCTCGCTATAAATTATGTTAGCTAGACTTTATCCTCTTAAAGGCGGAGTTGGAACGGTCTATAGATTGGCATTGTCCTTACCCATAAAAATGAGGTCTATATAAAAAGACATCCTATTTAGTCCTCATTTCTGGTTCCTTTTCGGTCAAGCGCCAATATCCACACCATTTATTCTCCGTCACCTTCCACCTCTTCTGTAGGCAAAATACCTTCACCCCAACGATTATAGATACGTCCTTGCTCTGCATCGAGTAAGATATCGCTCTTGACAAGAAGATAATGCCAAGAGATATTCTCATCATACTCATAGGATTGGCGGAGTTCCTTACAGACTTCTTCAAACCTCTACCCCCATCCTGTAAGCATCGCTCAAAGAGACTTAGTAGGGCCTTGGCAATATGAGGACGATTAAGGAGATCCTGCAGTCGCCAATGTATATCAGAGCCACGTTCCTTATGAGATAGGTAATCAAATTTACCCTCAGAGGATAGGTTAAAGAGAGGCCTTTCTAGAAGGCTAATTAGAGCTGGCCATAAATGCTCAGCTCCCCCAAGCCCAATCTGCCTGGATATTCTTTTCTGTGAGCTCTACCATCTTTTGGAGAAATGATCATCATCCCCTCTATTCCAAGTAAGAATCCTACCTGTCCCTGCAACAAGGGATACGCTCCGCTCTAAGTAAGCCTCTCGACGATTAGGATAGCGCCCATGTAGCGTAACTTATCCTGCTCCAGTTTTAATCGAGCTTTTTCATCTCCTGTGGAACTAATACTCATCTTCTCTATATCAGTACTGATCAGGAAACTCTCTATAGTCGTGCTATGAAGGGCGAGTTTAGCAAGTAGAAGCATATAGCGCCTCTGAGCCTGATAGCTACGTAGCTTAGGATCTGCAATCAGATTCCATACAACCCTCATCCATAATTGATACTGCTCGGGGCTCTGAGATCTTCATCCGATGCATTATCTACACGAGAGCATCAGAGCATGAGAGCTATTCGATCGAGCATGGAGAGTCTCTCACATCTAGCAGATAGGGATAGACTGGATCTTGTTCCTTGTTTTTATCCCTCCATGGGTTACGGAGATCGTTGCTGTACTGAATACCTCTATCACTAGCCAAGAAGTTGAAGAAACGCACCATGCGCCCCTAGACGACCATCCTCCGCAGAGAGTATGGCTTCATAAGCCTCAAAAGCCTCGATAGTCCGTCCCTGTGAAGTGTAAATTCAGATACTTTGGAGTTGATTTTTCTCCTTCTCCCCAGGAGGATTATCTATGATCCATAGGTTGTGAAGTATCTATTGAAGAGTCGTAGATATCGGATATCAAAATCTTTATTCTCCAAATCCTCATTCTCCCGACACCCCCAAGCCATATCAGCCCACTCATGATCGAGCTTACGATCATAGCTATCGGGCTTAGCAAAGTCATGCCCTATCTTCTTGAGGTAGCCCACAAAGTCAGCCTTGAGATTCTCTATACTCTCCAGCTGCTTTTCCACGGCGATTCATTTTTGATATATAGCTCATCGATAGCTCATAAGCACCAATATCAAAGCTACGGAACTGCAAGCTCTCCAGCAGATCGAAGGATACGGGAGTGTTTATGTTGCTCCTTAGCGATGGCATTGGAGCATATTGAGCATGGCCTGTATCGTAGGGTCATAGCTGTACTTGCTCGTAGAACCACATCCTCTCAGAGAAATACGCCAAGGGGTTAGCTAATTCATCCCTCGTCAGGCTCAAGGAACAAAGTCGCTGGCAGAAGTCCGTGCTGTACTACGTGTAGCATAAGTGAATCTCTGGAGCAGGGAGGCAATCTCCTGCCCACTCCTCCCACTGAGAGAGATACCAATGCAATAGCCACAGCGTGTCGGTCAGGCTGCTGTCCATCGAGAGGAATGAAGGTTTTTCCCTCTGGTGGTCATCATCCCGGGTTTCTATCGAGCCTATATGATATCCATATGAAGCCCCGTCTCCTCACGCAGAGCATTGAAGAGCACTCTTATGAAGTTCTCCCTTTTTCTATTCATCCCCTTTGTCCGGGGGATCTAAGCGACCTTGCGCTATAGTCTCGCTGTAGTATGGGTATTTCTACAGCTGCATACTTATCGAGAAACTCCTCGTAGAGAATGATTGGCTATCATATTATTTGTTCTTGATATAGTCTTTTACCAAATCGTATATATAGGCTCTCATGTGCACGCTTATCCTCTATATCCCACTTATCAAGCGCAAGTCTGCTTCCAGTGAAATACTTCATAAAGGCAATCTTCGTACCCTGAGGAATAAACTGTCCCTGCTGTTCTCGCTTCTGGAAGCTCTGCCCTCTTGTTTATAAAGAGACTATTACCATAACTTCGATTTGTCCCCGCATCTAAGAGCGCAAGGTTGCCAATAGACTGGCTGTAGTTATCTTCTTTTTCTCCAGCAAGGTCTTGCAGTTGTTCTCAAGCGCTTCGAACTTCTCTTGTTCATTCAATTTTTGAGCTATATACTTTTCTATACCTCTCCTAACGTCTCATCAATCTTAGATCCAAGAGCTTCTCTTGTAACCTCAAGCCATTGATTCTGCTCTTCCTTGGACTTAATTTCCCTTGGAGTCTGAGAGTCAATATGCTCTATATCCCACTTGATACGTTTCTCTCCTTCGACCTGGAGGGTCTCAAATGGGAATCGCTCGGTACTACCTTCACGTAGGCACAGCTCTATATTATAGAGCAGGAGGAGCGGAAATACCTCTTCACCACTATATAGCTCTTTGCTTTGCTTTTTCTCCATTTAGCTTGTAAAAACCATCGTCTTCAGAGTAATGGAGATTTTTGAATCTTGCCTTCACGAATCTTACTTCGGAGCTCATTGATGAACTGAGCCTTCGTATCATTCTCTACTGATTAAGTCACATATACTCTGTACCTTTACGCCCATCTGAGTGAGATAGCCGATGTAGTGATAGGTCTTATGATCATGATACCAATCTACTATCATGCTGTATAGACCCTTCACACGCTGCCACAAACTCCCGGGATTACCTCCTTCCTTCTCGAGCTTTCTCTCACTATATCATAGACCTTAGGCTTCTTCTCGTCTTCAAGCTTTAGTGCTACGACAAAGAGTTGTCCGATACAGATATCAGGCATAGGCTTATTACCAAAGATAAATGCCCATAGATTGGGATTACGTAGTCCTTGCTCTATCTCATCCCATTCTCGAGCTATCTCCAGCTGTCGGCGCAGATGATTGCGATCAGATCTCTTATCTCCTTTGAGTATGAAGGCCTTGATGAGCTCTACATCAGCTAGACGGTATCTTACCTATATTATTGCGCTCAAAAAGACCTTTATAGGATCTTCACCCTCATCTATCTCGTACCAAATGACTTTCACCTTATCAAGGAAGACCTCTTGGAAGGTATTATCATTAAAGCAAGCATCCTTTGCCTTTTTCGATGAACCAGTTATGTATATGCCCATAGGCATGCTTGATGTGCCAAAAGTCAATACTAGGTTTTTAAACCATCTTCCATCCGTACCCGACGACCATCCTCACCAATATGAATAGAGGAGAAAGCCTTACTGCTCTCAGGGCGGGTCTGATAGTGTAGGTGCATCTCGATACCTCGTTTCAGGAAACGCTCATTGATATAGTGGACGATGAGATTAAGTGTGGTTAACCTTGCTGACCATCAAGGGTACCTCATAGCGTACAGCCCTCTCCCACATCGCTTGGCTCTTGTGGCAGGATGATAAGGGGCTGTAAGCAATAGAATTGAGACTTCCTATGGCTGGCAAAGTCCCAAATATCATCTAAGAGCTTAGTTACTTCATCTTCGCCCCAACGATATCCCCTCTGGTAGTTGGGTATATAATAGTTCTTTCCAAGGAGGTCACGCACATTCTTCAGTGGCATCTCCCCGGCTTCGGACGTAGTGTTTTTGTGCTTCAGCATAGTTTGTGTAGTTCGATTACTTGTGGCTAGCTAATTATGTTGTAACGAAGGATGTCTTATCAAAGGTATTGATTTAATCTTTATTGCTAAAGTAGGATTCATCTTTGATAGAAGTGCACATTCCACCTCACGGTTGCACTTAACGGTGAAATGTGCACAATAGGACGTAGAGGAGTATTGCGCCGCAGGTGAACCTATATAGGTCCGTGAACGAACCAATAGTGGTTTGCACTATGAACCAGTAGTGGTCGGAGCGGTGACCAGTAGTGGTTCGTACACCCTCTATAGTGCTGCGCAGAGCGAAGTGCGGGAGGACAGAGCAGAAGCGCCCCAGTCGGTAGGTGGACCTACCGGCTGGGGCGCTTCGTTGAGTGGCGAAGAAGAGCGAGCTACTCGCGAATGAAGATGTTGATGGGCGTACCAGAGAAGTCCCAGTGCGCTCGTATCTGATTCTCCAGGAAACGGCGATAAGGCTCCTTGACCCACTGAGGGAGGTTCGCAAAGAAGGCGAAGCTGGGTACCGCCGTGGGGAGCTGCATCACATACTTAATCTTGATGTACTTACCCTTCGTAGCAGGGGGAGGAGTCGCCTCGATGATGGGCAGCATCACCTCGTTGAGCTTCGAGGTGGGATGCGCTTGCTGCGGCGCTCGTAGACCTGCTGCACTTCCCTCTAAGACCTTGAAGATACGCTGCTTCGTCAGGGCAGAGATGAAGATGATGGGGAAGTCGGTGAAGGGAGCCAGACGCTCACGGATGGCGTTCTCGAAGGTCTTGATGACCGCATTGCTCTTGTCTCGACGAGGTCCCACTTATTGACGCAGACGATGAGCCCCTTGCTGTTCTTCTGCACCAAGGAGAAGATGTTGAGGTCCTGGCTCTCAATCCCCACGCGTAGCGTCAAGCATCAGGATACAGACGTCGGAGTTTTCGATAGCTCGGATGGAGCGAATGACCGAATAGTACTCGAGGTCTTCGTTGACCTTGCCACGCTTGCGAATACCCTAGCCGTAGTCGACAAGGTAGAAGTTCATGCCGAACTTCGTGTAATGCGTGTAGATGGAGTCGCGCGTAGTGCCCGCTACGTTGGTGACGATGTTACGCTCTTCGCCGATGAAGCATTGACGAGCGAGGACTTACCTGCGTTAGGGCGACCGACGATGGCGATACGAGGAGCATCGAGGGCTTCTGTCTCACGTATTCGCCCTTCGGGAGGTGCTTGACGATGGCATCGAGGAGGTCGCCCGTACCGCTACCGCTGATGGCGGAGATGGGCATGGGGTCTCCGAGGCCAAAGCTATAGAACTCGGCCGCCTCTGTAGTGCTGGGCATAGTTGTCAGCCCTATTGGCTACCAAGAGGACGGGCTCTTGGTGCGGCGGAGCTTGGCAGCTACCTCGTCATCGAGGTCGGTGATGCCGCTCTCTACATCGACGACAAAGAGGATGACATCGGCTTCCTCCATGGCGATCTCTACCTGCTTGTTGATTTCGCCTTCGAAGATATCTTCGCTACCACGACCCAGCCGCCAGTGTCGACGATGGAAAATTCGCGGTCGATTTCACGTGACCTTGCCGTACTGGCGGTCGCGGGTCGTCCCGGCCTCTTCGCTGACGATGGCCCCACGGGTCTGCGTCATACGGTTGAAGAGGGTGGACTTCCCTACGTTGGGACGCCCTACTATTGCTACTAAATGACTCATAGATGATGCTGTGAATGGTGGGTAGAGACTACCGATGCTAATCGAGACGGTAGCCGTAGGCGCGAAGGATCTTGTCGCGGTTGCGCCAGTCCTTCTCGACCTTGACAAAGAGCTCGAGGAAGATCTTCTTCTCGAAGAAACGCTCCATATCACGGCGTGCCATCGTGCCGACCTTCTTCAGGGCGACACCACGATGACCGATGATGATGCCCCTTCTGGCTGTCACGCTCGACGACGATGAGGGCTTGGATGTGGATGCGTTCCCCTTCTTCCTTGAAAGACTCGACGACGACTTCCACCGAGTAAGGGATCTCCTTCTGGTAGTAGAGAGCACCTTCTCGCGGATGATCTCCGTGACGAAGAAGCGTGCTGGGCGGTCGGTCAGTGCGTCCTTCTCGAAGTAGGGAGGGAGGGAGGGATGAGGCTCTCGATGCGCTTCTTCAGGGGCTGGACGTTGAAGTTGTTCAGTGCAGAGAGCGGAATGATTTCAGCTTCGGGGAGCTCCTTGTGCCACTGCTCCACCAGCTCGACGAGCTTGTCTTGGGTCGTCAGGTCTACCTTATTAATAAGGAGGAGCACAGGGCACTTGACCCCACGGACACGCTCGAGGAAGAACTCATTCTTGTCGGCCGTCTCTACCGTGTCGGTGACGTAGAGTAGGACGTCTGCATCCCCTAAGGCTGACTCGGAGAACTCGAGCATGCTCTCCTGTAGCTTGTAGTTGGGGCGCAGCACCCTCGGGGTGTCGCTGTAGACGATCTGCAGCTCGGGGGGTATTGACGATACCCATGATACGGTGGCGCGTCGTCTGAGCCTTTAGAGGTGATGATGGATACACGCTCGCCGACCAAGAGGTTCATCAGCGTGGACTTCCCTACGTTGGGATTGCCTACGATATTGACAAAGCCTGAGCGGTGCGTGACTTCTTGCTTATCTTCCATTGTCCGAAGGGTGGAGGGGATAGGAACGAAAGACCTTGCCCGTCCTCTCCGTGCAGGGGAGAGTGGCAGGCAAGGCCTTAGATAGAGGTATATTAGTTCTTAGCGTCGTAAGCCCACTTGACGTAGACTGCGCCCCACGTGAAGCCGGCACCGAAGGAGGTGAGGATGAGGTTGTCGCCCTTCTTGAGCTGCTTCTCAAACTCCCAGATACAGATGGGGATGGTAGCGGAGCTGGTGTTGCCTCGGTACTCGATATTGATCATCACACGATCCAGAGGCACCCTGCATCTCACGTGCTACGGCATCGATGATGCGAAGGTTCGCCTGATGCGGTACGACCCAAGCAACGTCCTCATAAGAAAGCCCATTGCGCTCCATCACGGTGCGACAGCTGGAAGACATCCCTCTGACGGCCTGCTTGAAGACGGCAGCCCCTCCTGATAGACGAAGTGCTCACGCGCATCGACCGTCTCATGCGATGCAGGACGAGCCGAGCCCCCAGCCTTCATGATGAGGTTCGTGCGCCCTGTACCATCGGTGCGGAAGTAAGAGTCGAGTACCCCTTCGTTCTCTTCCGTGGGCTCGAGCAGGACACATCCTGCGCCATCCCCGAAGAGCGGACAGGTAGCACGGTCGGTGTAGTCCACCGCTGCGGACATCTTCTCCGTAGCGATGACGAGGATACGCTTGTAGCGACCCGAGCGGATGTAGTTAGCACCCGTCTCCAATGCGTAGATGAAGCCTGGGCAAGCAGAGCCCATATCGAAGGTAAGGGTGCATTGACACAGCCCGTCTCAAACGCCACGATCGAAGCCGTCGTAGGGAAGTGATAGTCGGCAGTGTTGGTGGCCACGATGATCCCATCAATGGTCGTGGGATCGATATTATTGCGAGAGAAGAGGTCCTGACCGCCTCGACAGCCATGAAAGAAGCTCCCTGGTGGGATCCTTCAGGATACGACGCTCGCGGATCCCGACGCGTCAGTCGATCCACTCATCGTTGGTGTCGACCATCTCTCCAGGTCGGCGTTGGTCAGCTTATCTTCAGGGAGATACCCTCCGACAGCCGTGATGGCTGCGTTGATGATACTCATAAGTTAGATTGGATATACTAATGTAGATTAATTCATTCGCCTTAGCTTTGCGTACGAATATAAAAAGCCCCAAAGGTGCGACCTGGGGCTTTTCTGTACTGTGCTGAGTAAGGCTATTAAGCCTGCTCGATAGCCAGCTACCGCGGTAGTAACTACACTCACCGCATACGGTGTGATAGATGTGCCATGCACCGCAGTTAGCGCACTTAGCGAGCGTAGGCATAGCGGCCTTATCGTGTACGGCGCTTAGCGGTACGTGTCTTGGACTGTCTTCTTTTAGGATGTGCCATAAATCTTATTGTTTTTGAATTACTAATCTCGCTTGAGTGCTTTTGAGGGCTGCCCAGCGCTCATCGATACCCCTCTTCATCGAGGGTCGGGCTGGTCCTTCGGCTGCGTCACGCACCCTCGTCAGTAGAGACTCGGTATAGGCCGACATCATTTTCTCATTGCATTCGCCCTCGAAGTGCATCCGCTGTAAGGGAGACTCAGGATAATATCCTCATAGAGGAGCCATTCTAAGTCAAGCACTCCATCTTGCTCGGAGACGACGATGATCTCATCCTTCTCCTCCAGGGCTTCACCGCCGAACTTCACGATCAGCTCGCGCTCGGACTCTACATCTATATCCACTGGATCCAGGCAACGGTCGCAGTCAACGACCACATACCCCTCGTAGTAGAGCTCCAAGCTGAAGACATCCCCTGTACGGCGTAGGCGCAGATCTACATCGACCTCACCACCGTGCACGCTCCCGTCCGAGAGCCGCTCGAAGTAATCATCTTCGAGGAGCCAAGTGTACTCGTGATCGCCCTCCGGTAGACTCTGTAGATTGATCTTGTACTGGTTGGTATGCATAGGGACTCTTATACTTATGCGTAAAAAAATCTGCGCAAAGATACACAAAAGACCCCATTCACACAATTAGAATAGAGATGAATTTGGGGCAGCAGATCTCCCGAAAAGTCTATAAACTTCCTGTTCCCTCCCTCATGTTAGGCAAGACAAACAAAAAGGGAAGGGATGAGACTACATCCAATTATTGGACGGTGTGGCTAAGGAATTAAAACTCACGTGCAATGTCCGTTGCTTTTAGGCATAGTTTGTTTCTGCCTGATGATTATCCTAAAATAAGGACATCTTCCATTCACAGATAAATCTTTCTCGTCGTTTCCCTTTCTGAACTTCACAATCTCAAATTGACGTGGATTGAATTTATGTAAAGAATGTTATCGGAACCCCCATGTAACCACTGTAATCTCGTGGGATGTCCTGAGTCTTATCGACATTTATACCATCATAATTGTCGTACTTGGGATATTCATGTTCGCGTCCAGAGTAGTTTTTGGTAAGCTGAGATCTCTTTATGCCGTATAAAGTTGTCCAAATTCGTGAGCCATAGACAATTATTGGGAGATACAATCCTGTTACCCCGATCTCGTCTATCCTTGTTTCTGTTCCGTAGAGTTCATAATAGGCAGGTACGATAAACCCAGAAATTCCTCTCCCAAGATTTACACCAAGCCATGCCTTATTATCTTGAATGAGTTTGAAAATTTCTTTGTAGGTGATGGCGTTGATATTCCCAATAATGAGAAAGAGCTTATCGTATCTGATTAATTGTGCCACATACTCACGGAACAACGAAAAATGGCGGATTGGTAACAACTATATCAGATTGCTTCAGTAAGGCGATACTTTCTTGACTACGAAAGTCGCCATCGCCCTTGAAGTAAACAACATTGGCGGTCTTAGGGTCTGCATCGGCAAGTTCTACCCCTGTGTATTCGAAGAAAAAGCCACGACTGTTTTCCTTTTGTATCCAAAACAAGTCCGCATTCTGTTCCTTTATAACAAGCTGCAATCACCTTCTTAAGTCCCAATGCTTTGAAATTAGAAACGAAGTATCTGAAAAAGTTACTCGTCCATGGGTCATCACAATTGCAATACACAACTTTCCCTTGAAATGACTTTCATAATGCTGCAATCTCTTTCGATGTCAGTAAGTTGCGTGTAGAACTCGTCGTTCTTCTGCTTTTTAGCCTTCTGAAGTAACTCGTTAGTAGCCTTTCTTGCCATACTTCGATTTCAGTTTTTAATTATTCGTCTGAGTTAGTTGCTTGAATAATTCGCCACCCAGTATCTGCAGAGAGGTTCTTGAAATATCAAGCATGATTTCAAGTATCTGAGCGACATCCCATTCTCCTCCGCTTCCCTGCGTATAAATAGATGCGGCTTGAAGCATAACGACCTTGTCTTTATGCTTAACAAACTTGTTTTTTGCACAAGTTTGTATTGATAGGCATACCATAATTAGCAGCGGTCAGTCTGTCTCAATCGGTTTAGCATGCCTGAATTGTATTCGAGTGTAACAATTCTTCCATCAGGACGCCCCTACAGAAATAGTTTCTGTAAGAAAATTTGAACCTTCCAAGAACAGGACATAGGGGAAGTGAGACTCTGCCAACATAAGATTGGCTATTTTCGGATATGTTCTTATGTGACCTCTCAATGGCATTGCCAGCAGCCATCAGGTCCTGGTCGTTCTGTTTTTCCAACAAGTTTGCCTGCCTTGATATTTTCTATATCCTTCCCTTGATACTTTGCTTCAGAAACCAAAAACAACCCTCCAGTCACCATTATCATCCTTCACTTCTACAATCCCACCGTCAGGAATAATACTTGAATTGGGGACGAAAAGTGTTTGCCCCAATTCTGGGTCAATTTTCCCTTAATGCTTCGTTTATCTCTTCTTTCTTGATACTCGTCCCTATACCGAAATTCCAATAGAGGAAATTCGCATTGAAGCTTTCTACGGCAAGATGCGACACCTTCCAACGGTTATATCGTGCATCTTTTGTTTCTTCGCCGAAAGTGCCAATACCCCTTTTCGAACTCTTTTTGTTGGGTTAGTTAACCTGCTAGATTGATCCTTCTTTGACATGGTTTTTATTATCTGTATGCTATAAATTGAATTGTCGTCTTTTGATTTTTACTGCATCGATAAACAGAGCAAAACCAGTAGGCGCAAAAATACAATATTCCTTTGTAGAACTCTGTTAGAAGTGGCACACCATCGTTAAGTGCCACAGGGTAAAAGAAAGCAGCCAGAGGTGCTATTGCTCTCTGGCTCAGCCTTCCAAGCGACTTACAACGGCAAAAGGAAGCACCATTCTCCAATGGGGGTGGCAGCGACCTATACTGCTCTGCGCTCCGACCACTACTGGTCACCACCATTGACCACTACTGGTCGGCGAGCGGGAGCAGTGCTACTCCCCTCACCGACCAGTAGTGATCGATGGCAGGTATTCGCAAGAAGAAAGAGGGGAAAAGCGTGTTTTGTGAGGAAGATACCCTTCACTTAGACCTTCACTCCCGAAGCAGAAAAGCTACGACACAGAGACCGTTGCATTTGTCTCCAAAAGACAAGCTGTGCTTGTCTTTTTGCTTGACTTTGCAGCATGCGGTAATCGCAAGGCGTTAAGACTGAGGGCGAAGGGAGTTTACTCCTGTAAACGACACGCCCGAAGGTCGCAAACAACGAAGCGAGTGCCGTATGATGCAATAGTCTCCCACAGCGAAGGACTACACCACCTCGTGGGCTACGGCAAAAGCCCTGCGGTGCGCCCCGCAGCGATGGTCTCGCGGAGACCAGCTCGAGATCAGTGCTTGGGGTAAAACCTAAGGCAAAGAGGGGAAGGGTCACAGCGCCAGTTGCGCTGAGCCAAGAGGGGTATTTATCCCGATTAAGTGGGGTCGTTTGCCCCGTGATACTGGCCCGAAGCGAACCGAAGATACAGGTCAAGCGCACGACAAAAAGGGGAATACGTAGATGTAAGACGTGCTTGCGTCCCAAGAGTCGCTGTGCCAGCAGGGCAAACTCCTTATCGGTGTAGGTATCACCGTCTGCCACGATATACCGCTGCCCACAAGCACGCTCTTCGTGAAGGACAAAGCAGGCTGCGCGCCACATCTCCCCATAGACGAAGGTGAAGATACTGCTTGCGAAGCCCAGCCATCGCATTGACTCCACGAGCGATGCCCGAAGAGCGATGAGATAATCCTTGTCCCCAGGGCCATAGACTCCGTAGGAAGGAGTATCGTAAACGGCAGCCCCGACTGCTCGGTATAGTGCTCTGCTACACTTACTGCGCCCATAGCAGGTGTGGGGCTTCTGTGGCAGCTCGGCATGAAGTGGCTCACCACTTGGGGCGACATCCCCATAACTGCTAAGGCTACTCATCAGGACGAAGCGCTTCGGTGGCTGGGGAAGACGACAGAGCGCATTCAGGAAGCGGCGTGTATGCTCGGCATTGACCTCGGCATGAACTCCTCCACATGGGCGGTCTTCGTGATACCCGCATTGTGGATGACATAGTCCCACAGAGGGGCTCCTTCATCTTGAGAAGGACAGTACTGAGGGCGGAGAAGAGCTGCTCTTCATCGTAATAATCAACCTCGAGGAGCTGGACACCTTGCGCCTTCAAGCGCGCCTTGTCGCTATCCCGACGTACCGCAGCCCACACTGTAGCCTGCAGCCAGGGCTTGACGGACGAGGTGACTACCGATGAAGCCCCGAAGCTCCGGTGATGAGAAGACGCTCCATAGACATCGTGCCAAGCGGATAAAGAGGAATCAGAAGATAGAGAAGTGCACGTAGCGCTTGGGGTTCTCCTGCAGGTCATGCATCAGACGATCCGCCGTACCCACGAGGCTATCCAAGCGATGATAGAGCGAGGGTCATTGAGCAGCAGCCCTGCGGTATTGTCCTTAGCACGGAGCTGCTGGGTGACCTGCTGGAGCTGTGCTGTCGTCTGCTGGAGGTTGAGGACGAGCGAGTCGAGGCGCATCGAGGCGATTTGCCCTGAGAAGGCTGCAAGGTTTGCGCTCATCACCCCACATTATTAAGGATAGGGTGGGAGGGTGTGGCTGGCTTTGTTCAGCCCAGCCATCATTCCATTGAGTTGCTGTGACGAGGAGTTGAGCCCATAGAGCGCACTGTCAATGTTCTTATCATTGAGCAGGACGTTGAGGCGCTCGAGGGTGCTGGCGATAGTGGGCATCATCCCTGCGATGGCGGGAAGAATCTTATCCGAGACGGAAGCTAAGAGTCCGTCGCCTGCATCCTGGCTGGCGATGGTATCGCCTTCGCTGAGGTAGGTCTTACTATCGGAGTTGATGAAAAGGATGAGCTCAGATCCACCAGTGGGTTGGTCTTGATCTTGAGCTGGCTGCCCACTGGGATGCGCATATCTGAGTTGAGAGCCAGCTCTACAGTAGCCCCATAACCACGGGTGTAGTCGAAAGCGATGGAGCGCACGTTGCCCACCTTGAAGCCGCTGGACTCGACTGGCGCAGCACCTGTGATGCCACTGAGATCATCAAAATGGGCGTAATAAACCTTCGTCTTCTTGAAGACTTCGATACCCCTTGAGGAAGTTCAGTCCTATATAGCCTAAGGCGATGGCAACAAGGGCTAAGACCCCGATTTGCACCTCTTTCTTTATCTTCATACGTATCTCTATATACTATTATATGTATAGGGAAGTCGCTACTTAGAGGCGTGTCTTGCCTCGGTAGCGCACGATGTAGGCATCGTGATAGGTCTTGGGTAAGGCTTGCAGTTGCCTCTGAGCTTCGGCTTTGGTGGCGGTGGGAGCAAGGAGATAGAGGTACATCTGCCCTGCCTTCACACGCTCCACAGCCGTAGGCAACTTGCGGAAAGCGGGCATCCTCCGTATCCATCTTATCTGGGCTGAGAGGAACTGCACACGATAGGTAACAGCTGGATGCATCCACCTTCTCCTCACGGATTTTTTCTTCGCCTTATCTTGAGTAGCGGCACTGCTTTTTATCCTGACTCTGCGCTCTCCCTTCCGACTATTGCGCTGGGGCGGAGTGCTGGTCTGGGCTCTATCCGCGGTGGGAGCAGCGTATATTTCATGATTGTTCACGGCTTCTTCTTGCCCCTGATCTCCAAGGCTATCGGCACCCTTCTCAGCCCCAAGGCGAGGGCTCTTGCCACGATAGGCTCGGTAGTAAGCCCCAAAGCCTGCTACGATGGAGGAGGCAATGGCTTGCTGCCCCTTCGCTACTAAAGCATGAAGGCCGCTTCGCTGGAGTTGGAGAGGAAGCCTATTTCCGTGAGGGATACTGGGCATCGCCGACTGGCTCAGCACCCAGAGAATATCCTGACGTACACCCCGGCTGTAGCGACCCGAAGCACGATATTGTCGCTGTATCTTATTGGCCAAATCAATGCTCTTGTTGAAGTAAGCATCCTGCATGAGGTCAAACATGATGTAGCTCTCCGTCGACGTCGGATCGAAGCCTCGGTAGGTGGTCTTTATAGTTGCTCTCGAGGAGCATCGCCTTGTTTTCACGCATCGCCACGCTGAGGTTGATTGGCGAACTTAGCGATTCCCAAGACGTAGGTCTCCGTGCCATAGACCTCCTTCGAAGGTGCGCTATTGACGTGAATACTTAGCATCAGCGAAGCCTTGTGCTTGTTAGCAAAGTCCGCACGTGCCTGCAGCCCCACGAAGACATCGGTGCTACGCGTGTAGAGGACACGCACCCGGGGTATGCTGCACTTATCTTCTGTCCGACGAGCAGAGCTACCGAGAGGGTGATATCCTTCTCTTACCGCCATTGCTCACGGTACCAGAGTCCTTCCCCCGTAGCCAGCATCGATGACAACCGTAAAAGAGACGCTGCGCTTGCATCCCGATGGGCGCAAACGAAAGGAGAGAGAACAGGAGCAGGATGAAGGAGCGGAAGGAGCGTATAGTGTGGGTCTCTGCGAACAACATATATACTTAGTGTAGGGATAATGCCTCCTACGAACAATCATCTTACAACTTAGTGTCACAAAGATACAACGCTTTTACTTAAAGGGACTCTACGCTGTAGCGTTTTGCTAATTAGGAATATTTATCTACCTTTGCAGTGTCAAGAACGGGAATGAATCTTTAGCTCAGTTGGTTTAGAGCACTACCTTGACAGGGTAGGGGTCGGCGGTTCGAGTCCGCCAAGGTTCACCATCTTGCCTCATGGTGTAATGGTAGCACAACAGATTCTGGTCCTGTTTGTTAAGGTTCGAGTCCTTATGAGGCAACTTCGGGGGCGTATAGCTACGCCCCCTTTTTGTGCCCTGATGCGAACCATCCCCTACCCTACCGACTGCCTATCTGGCTACGATTGTAGCCGATTCTACAGCACGCCTCCGGAAAACGCAAGCAAAGGTGCGAAGCGTTGTTGGATAAAAATTCGCTATCTTTGTGGCTCAAATTGCCCCACATAGCAGAATATAAGCAACTAATATATTAGACAAACGAGATGAAAAAGAACGTTCCAACCATCCAACCGCAAAGAGAAAGAACAAGCACGGCTTCCGTGCACGTATGGCTACGGCTAACGGTCGTCGCGTACTCGCAGCTCGCGCGTGCTAAGGGCCATGCTAAGCTGAGTGTTTCTGACGAATACGTGAGGTTAAGCCTCTTGCATTGGGTCACTGACCTATCCCTCATCAAGGGCTTCCGTAGTGCACTACGGAAGCCCTTGCTCTTTAGTTCCATGACATACACCTCCAAAAAGCAGCACATCCCAAAGAAGCGTGCATATTTATCTATCTTTGTGCTGTCTCTCACGGGAGTTCCTCCCTTGATAAGCAGAGAAATCATCTATTAGCTATATGAAGAAAACGCTTCTCTCAGGGCTCATCGCCCCTCACAACGGCTCGGCATCACACGCTGGAGGTTTGCTGAACAACACCAGCCTCCACGCACTCTATCAGCGTAGCCTGGCTCGCAATGCCTCTGGCTATCGATGCAGCTCTACTACAATCCCGCTGGCCTCGTCTTCGCCAATGACGGCTGGCGCTTCTCGATCAACAGCCAGACGGTCCTCCAGCGCCGTGACATCACAGCCTCCTTCGCCCCTTCGTCTACTCAGCCAACTACACAGGCCCCTACTCTAGCCAAGAGATTGTAGCGACCAAGCACTTCGAGGGTAAGGCTACCGCACCCATCGTCCCCACGCTGATGGCTTCGTACAAGAAGGGTGACTGGGCATTTTCGGCGGTCGCAGGTGTCTTCGGCGGTGGTGGTAAAGCCAGCTTCACGAGCGGGCTCCCCACAGTTCGAGGCCAACGTAGCTCTCGTCCCCACGATTACGCAGGTCATCGCTCAGAAGGCTACTGCCATGATCGCCACCCTCCCCGCAGGGCGCTCCCCCAGCAGCTCAGGCTGGCTTCGCTCAGCTCATCGACCCCATCAAGGCGGCTAACAAGTACCCGTAGATAGCAAGCTCGAGGGCTCCAGTATATCTTTGGTCTGCAGGCTGGTGCCAGCTACAAGATCAACCAGCATCTGAGTGCTCACCTCGGTGCGCGTCTGAGCTATGCCTACAACACCTACTCGGGCTATATCCGTGATATTCAAGTCAACGGCGCAGACAAGGCAATGCACGCTGCTCCCCTCTACTTCGGGGCCATCGCAGCAAAGGCTAAGATGGCCGAGCCTATCGTCAACAACCCTGCCCGATGCCCTCAAGCAGCAGGTACAGCCCGTCCTCGCCGTCCCTGGCCTTCTGGCAAAAGAACACCCTCGACAAGCGCATCGAGGTCAAGCAGACGGGTATCGGTCTGGCGCCTATCGTCGGGCTGAACTTCAACTACGAAGGTCTGAACATCGGTGCTCGCTATGAGTTCCGCACCGCTATCCGCGTCAAGAATACGACCAAGGCCAATGACTCTGGCATGGAGCAGTTTGCCGATGGAGCTAAAGTAGCTAACGATCTGCCTGCCGTGCTCGGCCTCGGAGCTTCATACCGCATCCTACCTACGCTGACCGCTGCGGTGAGCTACAATCACTTCTTCGAGAAGCAGGCAAAAGATGGCGGGTGACAACCAGAACGCCCTTACACATAATACGAATGAGTACCTCTTCGGTCTTGAGTGGAATGCCCTCGACTGGCTCGATGTCAGCGGTGGTGTGCAGCTGACGCGCAAGGGCGTGAGCGATGCTTATCAGAGCAACATCCACTTTGATATGAGCTCCACATCCTATGGCTTTGGGGTCGGTCTCCATCTAACGAAGGAAGCGCAGCTGAATCTCGCCTATATGATCTCCAGCTATCGTGACTACACGAAGACGACAGCTGCCTATGCTTCTCAGCCTGCCCTCGGTCTCACCCTCCCAGGTCGTGAAGTGTACTCGTAAGAATCAAATCTTCTCCATCGGGATTGACTACACGCTCTAAGGCTTAGTAGACCTATCAGTAGCCCCGACTTCCCATCCTGGGAAGTCGGGGCTACTCGTTTAAGGCTACTGACTAACGGCTATGCGCACAGCACCAGTCGTAGGCATTGCGGAAGGCCTGCATCCACGGGGTCACCTCGTGGCTATCGCGCTCAGGATAGTAGGCACACTGCCAGGGGAAGATAGCACGCTCGGGGTGAGGCATCAGGGCTAAGTGGCGACCGTCGGCACTGCAGAGCCCAGCGATGGCATCAGGGCGAGCCGTTGGGGTTCGCAGGATAAGCATCGTAGGCATAGCGTGCGATGACGTGGTAGCGGTCGGGAGCGTAAGGGAGGTCGAACTTCCCTTCACCGTGTGCCACCCACACGCCGAGTTCTGCGCCAGCTAAGTTACCCAGCATCACCGAGTGGTTCTCAGGGATGGTGAGGCTAACGAACGAGCTCTCAAACTTATGCGAATCATTATGCGCCATCTTATGCTTCAGCTCGTGCTCGGGGTAGAGGGGCTCGAGCTCAGCCATCAGCTGACAGCCGTTGCAGATACCGAGACTAAGGGTGTCGGGGCGTGCGTAGAAGCGATCCAGCGTGGCCTTGGCTTGCTCGTTGAAGAGGATACCAGCCGCCCAACCCTTCGCCGGAGCCGAGGACGTCGGGTTCGAGAATCCACCGCAGAAGACGATGAGCTGTACATCCTCGAGCGTCTCACGCCCTGAGATAAGGTCGGTGAGGTGCACATCCTGACATCGAAGCCTGCGAGATAAAGGGCATAAAGCTCATCTCACGCTCGCCGTTCGTCCCCTTGTCACGGAGGATGGCAGCACGCACAGGAGCCTTAGCCGTGCGGTCGGGATCAAGTCCGAGGTCAGCGAGCTTACCCGTGAAGCCCTTAGGCGAGGTGAGGCGAAGGGGCTGGTGCTTATAGCCTTCGTAGCGAGCCTTAGCCAGCTCTTCACCACTCTGGAACTGATCCATCAGGTAGGGAGGAGCGATACCACAGGTCACGCTTAGCGTCTATGTCGAGCGTGAGTGAGGACTTCTTGCCGTAGCGAACAGTGAGCGTGCATCCTTCGGTCGTAGGCGTGGCGATGCGTGCAAAGCCGATGCTGGCATCACGCAGGACGGACTCCAGCACTTCGGGCGCAGAGGTCTGCACGAGGACACCTGGGTTTTCGGCAAAGAGGAGCTTGACGAGGTCGCCTTCGGGGAAGGCGGTGAGGTCGACGGACAGCCCACCCTTCGTCGAGGGAAGCACATCTCTAAGAGTGCCGTGATCAGACCACCGCCCGAGATGTCGTGCCCCTGCGGTGAGTACGCCACGCTGGGAGCTCCTGCACAGCAGCGAAGGCTTCACGGAAGTATTCGGGCTCTTCGATACGTGGGGTCTCGTCGCCGAGCTGACCGAGGGCTTGCGCCAAGGCAGAGCCACCGAGGGCAAGGGGCGAGAGCTGAAGTCAATGTGATAGACAGGATAAGCTGGATTGGCGACGAGGACGGGAGAGAGATCTTCTTTCACATCCGATACCTCGCCGATGGCGCTGATGATGACCGTTCCAGGGCTTGGCACCTGCTTGCCATCGGGGTACTTCTGCGTCATCGAGCGAATCTCACCCGTAGGGATATTGATTCAAGGGAGATCGCCAGGTCAGAAGCGGCTTTCGACTGCGTCATAGAGGGCGTGCATCTTTCCCCTCGTTGCGACAAGGCCACATCCAGTTAGCACTGAGCGATACGCCTTCTAAGCCGTAGGTCAGCGGAGCAAAGACAATGTTCGTCAGAGCTTCGGCAATGGCAAGCTGGCTACCGGCGACAGGATCGACCAAGGCTGCTACTGGGGCGTGCCCAATAGAAGTAGCGATCCCCGAGCGGCCACGGAAGTCCACTGCCACAGCACCGCAGTCGCTCGAGGGAAGCTGAATTTCCCCCTGACACTGCTGGCGTGCCACACGTCCTGTGACGGAGCGGTCGACCTTGTTCGTCAGCCAGTCCTTACAGGGCAACACCCTCTTGCTGGAGCACGGCATCAAGGTATTCCTCAGCGCGTGCCACCTCATACTGCAGGGCAGGGATAGCTCTTGTCGATGTGCTTGTCGACCATATAGGTCTTGGGTGCGGAGCCGAACATATCCGACAGAGCCAAGTCAATGGGCTTGTCTCCCCGCCTCTTCAAAGGTCAGGTGCATATCCTCCGTGGTGCGTCCTACGACATACATCGGAGCACGCTCACGCTCGGCAATGCGTGCGATGCGCTCTACATCTTCACTCTTGACGAGCAAGCCCATACGCTCCTGGCCTCGTTGCCGATGATCTCCTTGGAGGAAAGGGTCTCGTCCCCGATGGGGGAAGGTGCTGAGGTCAAAGTGTCCGCTTTGTCGTCTCCACGAGCTCGGAGAGGCAATTGAGGTGACCGCCTGCTCCGTGGTCGTGGATGGAGATGATAGGATTGTCCTCGCTCTCGGAGAGCGTACGGATAACGTTCTCGACACGCTTCTGCATCTCGGGGTTGGAGCGCTGGACGGCATTGAGCTCGATCGCACCAGCATACTGCCCTGTGTTCACGGAGCTGACGGCACCCCCACCCATACCGATGCGGTAGTTGTCCCCACCGAGGAGGACGACTTCTTCGCCAGGCTCAGGGAGTACCCTTCTGCGCATCACTGCGGCGGGCACAGCCCACGCCACCAGCGAGCATAATGACCTTATCGAAGCCGTAGGTCGGTGCGGCGTCCTTCCTTCGTGCTCGAAGGTCAGCACCGAACCGCAGATGAGCGGCTGACCGAACTTGTTCCCGAAGTCGCTCGCCCCATTAGAAGCCTTCGTCAAGATCTGGCGAGGAGTCTGGTAGAGCCAAGGACGCGCAGCACTGTGCTGCTCTGTCGGGCGATCTGCTGCAGTGCGGTAGCTGGTCATATAGACGGCCGTCCCTGCCAAGGGGACACTGGCACGTCCGCCAGCCATACGGTCACGGATCTCCCCACCCAGTACCTGTGGCAGCCCCGTTGAAGGGCTCTACGGTCGTGGGGAAGTTATGCGTCTCAGCCTTGAGGCTCCGCACGCTGTCGATGGGCTTGCGGACGAAGAAGTCAGGCTTATCTCCCGAGGCGGGAGCGAACTGCTCCAGCTCCTTCGGTCCATCGATGAAGGCTACATTATCCTTGTAGGCGGAGACCAGGTGATTGGGGTTGGCAGCGCTGGTATCCTTGATCATCGAGAAGAGGCTACGCTCTTCCTCCTCACCATCGAGGACGAAGGTACCCCCGAAGATCTTATGACGGCAGTGCTCGCTATTGACCTGCGAAAGCCGAAGAGTTCACTGTCGGTCAAGGGACGCCCCAGACGCTGGCTGAGCTGCTCAAGGTAGGCAATCTCCTCCTCGCTCAGAGCCAGTCCCTGCGCCTCATTGTAGGCACGTAGGTCGGTGATATGCTCGATAGGAGCCGCTGTCAGGTCGGTGGCGAAGACCGTCGCGTCGATCCTTCGTAGAGGGACTGAAGCATCGGGTCGAAGGAGCATCTGCCCCAGCGACCTCATGAAACTCCTCGACGCGCGTGACGCTCGGGATGTTCATATTGCGGATGATCTCCACCGCATTGGTGCTCCACGGGGTGACGAGCTCACGGCGCGTACCGACGAAGAAGCCCTCGAGGGCAGGGCTATTAAGCGACGTAGCCCCACCAAAGAGCCAGGTGAGGCGATCCAGAGCGGCGGCATCCAGCGAAGCCGTGCTCTCTACGACATAGAGTACAGAGGAGCTCTGTTTCCTAAAGAGAGTAATCATTCGGAGACTATATATATTGTCTGAAGGAGGATATGACGATGGGATGAAGATCGGTGACGAGCACAGGAGCAGACAGCTGGAGCTCATCTCAGCCCCTTGCTACAGGATCAAAGTTAGGCAAAAGGCAAGACCCTCACTGCCCAGAGCTGACGGCTCTAAGCGGTGAGGTCTTGTGGTGTGATCGAGGAGCATAGCTTACGACTCTATAGTAGGCTTAGCTCGGGATACGGATGGTGCGCCCTATGGAGAGCTTGTCGTGGGTGGTTATCCCGTTGGTAAAGCAGAGCTTCTTGAGGGAGACACCATAGCGAGAAGCGATCGAGGAGAGGGTATCCCCCTTCTTGATGCGGTGCGTCTTAAACTGCTCTTCGTTGGACTCGCCACTCTTCTTTGGCTTGGCGACAGCGTTAGCGACAGCGAAGGAGCGGGAGTGCGATAGGCTCCCTTGACGAAGGCAAAGACATCGTAGCGAGGGACACCTGCCTGGAAGTCGAAGAGGTCGGAGGGATCAATGGGCACGCCCATGAAGCGAGCTTCGAAGTGGAGGTGTGGCCCTGTCGAGCGACCTAGCTACCACCGAGACCGATGGGATCACCAGCACGGACAATGGTTCCTTCTCGAACGATAGAGCGGGTCATATGCCCGTAGACGGTCTCCAGGCCATTGGGGTGACGGATGACAACGTAGTTGCCGAGCCACCACCCTCATAGGGACTTGACACGCACCTTACCAGAGAAGGCAGCACGGATCGTGTCCCCATAGTTGAGCTTCAAGTCCGTACCGTAGTGCATGCGCCCGAAGCTGTGGCGATAGCCATAGTTCGAGGTGACTTGGTGAGTAGCGATGGGCATCACGAACTCCTGCAGGTCGATATCTTGGCGGTCGGGGATATGGACCGACATACCTGCGAAGGGGTTGACGTGACTCCCCCAAGACTCTTCTCCGTAGAGATCGGAGGCAGGAGCTTCAAGGTCTTCGGCATGCTTCTTCGCTTGCAAAGCAGCCTCACGACGATAGCTTCTCCTTAGAGAGTCGTTTCTTAATCTCGAGTCGGTCGGCCAGGAGCAGGTGTTCGCCCCCGTAGAGGTTTTGCCTGCTGACCGACTGTCGTGCGTGTCTCTTTCTTTGGTGTCTGAGCCGTACTCCCAGAGGCCGTAGAGGCCCAGGCTGGGAGCGTCGTGGCGACCAGACACAGAGATGCGCATAACAGTCGCATTCTTTTTCTTGTCATACCAGCTTTTGATACTTCACATTTTATATAGGACCGAGCGGAGGCACGCCTTCCGTCGGGGGCTTAGAGTGCGCTGTGCACAAGAAGCACCGAATACAAAAGATAACCAAATAGTTACAACTCACAGCCCTGCACAAGCGGGAGCAAATCTGTGCAATCCCACGCCTTTTTCCCGCTACTTCCCCCTGCGAATGAGCCGACTTAGCGCGTCAGGAGAGAGGCAAGCTCTTGCGCAAATCGGTACTCTTTCTGCGGAGTATCCACCTCATCAATGGGGCAGATATGGTGGGCACGGCGGTAGATAGGTGCACGCACCTGAAGCATATCGGTGACAAAAGCGAGGAGCTCTTCCCCACTCTTATCCTTGATGGTCGGGCGTGTACGCTTGCACAGCTCCAAGCGTGCAGCCAGCACGGTGGGGGAGCAGCTCAAGTAGACGACCGACCCCGACTGCAGTAGGAGCTCCATCGTATCCTCGTAGCAGGGCAAGCCGCCCCCTGTGGCAAAGACCGTGTCGGGCATACTCATCAGCTCCTCGATGACCATACGCTCACGGCGGCGGAAGGTCGCTTCGCCGTGCTGGACAAACATATCGAGGATACGCTGCCTGAAGCGCGTCTCGATGAAGACATCCGTATCCACAAAGCGGTAGCCCAAGGCATCGGCTAAGTGTCGCCCTATGGTACTCTTGCCCGAGCCCATGAAGCCTACGAGGAAGATCGGTGTAGCCATTATGTTACTTCCTATCGGGATAAGCGATGCGTGCGTGGTACATCGTCTTGAGCTTGAGGTAGAAGGTCTCCTTGATCTCCTGGATGTCGTGGAAGGTCAAGGGGGTATCGTTCAGTAGCCCTTCCGATACTATTCCATCGACGAGCTTCGTGATGAGGCGGCGGATACCCTCTTCGGTATATTCGCTGAGGCTACGGCTGGCAGCCTCGACACTATCGGCGAGCATCAAGATACCTTGCTCCTTGGTATAGGGGTTCGGGCCTGGGTAAGTGAAAGGCTCGGGGTTGACCTCCTCCCTGGATGCTCATTGGCATACGAATTATAGAAGTAGCGGGTGGTGCTACGGCCGTGGTGCGTGCGGATGAACTCAATCACCGAGTCGGGCAAGCCGTGCTTCTGTGCCAAAGGTCATCCCCATCCTGCACGTGGCGGATGATGACACGTGCGCTCTCTTCGTAGGGAGAGATATTGGTGGGGGCTATTCGCTGGGGAGTTCTCCGTGAAGTACTCGGGGTGAAGCATCTTCCCTATGTCGTGGTAAAGAGCCCCAGTCCGCACCAGCTGGGTATCGCCACCGACCTTCGAGGCGGCAGCCGTCGCCAAGATAGAGACCTGGTAGGAGTGCTGGAAGGTACCTGGTGCCACTTCGAGAGCTCCTGCAAGAGGGGCATATTCGTGTCACTCAGTTCGACCAAGCGTATATTGGACACATAGCCGAAGATACGCTCCACGACGAAGGCCAGGATGTAGGAGAACATCAAGAAGATCAGGTTCACCCCATAGTAGAAGAGCTGGATCCAGTAGCCACGGGTCAATGTCCCCTCATGCCCCCACTCTACGATCATCGAGGAGCCTACATAGACCAAGAAGACTAGGAAGGCCGCATCGGATGATCTGACCGCGCGAGGTGAGGCTCTGCAGGGCAAAGAGTGCCGTGAAGCCAGCTGTCAGCTGGATGAAGAGGAAGGACAGAGGGTCAGCAGGATAGAAGTAAGCCGAGACCAGTATCGTGATCAAGTAGGTATTCCACGCCAAGTGACTCCCGAAGAAGGTACGGAGCAAGATCAAGAGGATGACGTACGGCACGACCTGGATGGGGAAAATATCACTGCGTGCCTGTAGCTCCGTCAGCGCAACAAACAAGAAGATCGAGACGAGGAGCAAGACCACGTTCTTCGACTGCTCCAGGAACTGCTTGCAGAAGAGCGACAGGTAAATACCCAAGAGCGAGAGGAGCAGAGCTACGTAGAGGAAGAGACCGAGGTTGAAAATCGATGCCGTATCTCCCCCCAGTCGCTGCACCTCCTCGATACGAAGCGAGCGCAGAATATTATAGGTATGGGGGGTGACGATCTCACCACGACCGATGATGCGCTCGCCCTGCTGCACCATCCTGTAGAGGTAGAGAGGCTGGCTAAGGCATCGGCTAAGACCTTCTCACTATAATTCTTATCGTGGCACATTATCCTCGAGGTACGAGGCGACACTGAGCTTCTGCAGCTCGGCGCTGGAGGCCACTCTTCTGCGCCTTATCGAAGATCATATCATAGACCTCCTTGAGGCTATAGAACTGCGTGACGGGGTACGAGCCAGCACATTATCATCCCCAAGAGCATCACCTCCAGGCGGTTTTTCTTCGCGTAGCGAGGAGAGTGCCGGAGCCTGAATGATGCCACGTGTATAGTAAGTACGTAGCTCAGCAACAAGGAAGAGATAGTACGAGCGATCCAGCGTGCGACTGAAGTTGTGCTCGTAGTGTCATGTCGTAGCTGGTTCAGCTTGCGCGCCATCAGGTCTCGGTCGAAGGTATAGACCGGTAGCGTCTCCTGACGGATGCTGTCCTGCTCCATCTGTAGCTGCTCGGCAGACTTATAGATGGGGAAGTCGTACGGTGCCGTAATCAGGTCGTACGACCACGGCTTACCACTGCTGAAGAGATACTGGAAGCTCCTACTGCGTGGGGCTAAAAAGCATCACCACAAAGGCCAAGCAGACAAAGGATACAAGCAGCCGAAAGGTGCGATGCTTCGCTATACTACGTAAGGATATGGGGCGCATAAAGCTAAACTATTGACTGGTGCAAAGGTACGGAAAAAGCCCTTGAGCTTAAGAGCACCCCTGCTTCGAGGCGTGCAACAGTCTCAAATAAATATCGGGTACACTGCAGACCAGTGTACCCGATATTGTAGTCCGTATGTGATGATCTCGCCTCGACTCTTAGTGATGCTTAGTAAAGAGGAAGGCTGCAATCTGATGCACTGTCCCGGAATGACCCGTTGGAATATTGGAGTTCTCTAAGGTGTTGGTATGAACAGCGATCAAGAGGAAGCTATTCTCAGCTACATTCTCATCTCCTCGCCCATACTTCACGCGAGATAAAAGACCTCTAAACTTATGTCCATCATCAAAGACGGCTCGCCAATTGTTACCGACTTTCACCCCAGGAAGAGCAAGGTCACTGTCCGTACAACGCCCTCCTGCTGACGCTTAGTCCACCAAAGCATCATCAAAGACCGTATTTATCGTGATCGCAGACTTACCTGTACTGAGGGTCATCCACACCGAGGAGGCACAGCTTCAATCTTGAGCTCTCCTATATCGAAATTCGATGGATTACTCTTATCGTCAGGTCCTTGAGGATCGTTGTAGGTATATCGTAGAGCCACTCGCTGCGCATCAGTCTTAGCCTGAGGATAAGCGGTCTGCAAGTCGGACTTATCCGAGTGAGACCAGCCCCTTTGAGGCGTTGTAAGCCTGGAATTTCAGTGCATAGAGCTTATTTATTTGGGACACATTGTACTTAAACTGGTCATAGAACGTACGCTGAATACTTCCTACTCGCTCCTGCATATTTTGGTCGCGACTCCAGTTAGGGTAATTCGATCCACCGACGACAAGCCCCGCATCATACCCAGCAAATAAGCTCGTCCACTGGAACTCATCGGGCACTTCATACTGCTTATTATCGAAAGCAAAATCAAAGCCTCGAGCCTCAAGCTCGCGTACATTGAAGTAGCCGACCATATCCATATTAGCCTGCAGCTCATCCTTGGTAGGAGCTACAGTACCATTCTTCTGGGGATTGAGGAAGGCTCCACGGAAGAGCGGACGAAGGACAGAATAAGCACCAGCCTCTGTCAGGGTCAGATTGATGGGGTAGCTCACTCCGTTTTGCAGAGGTGTCGTACTGCGGAATGTCTCTGTCGTGCCCGACTTGACGAAGTTGAGGAAGCCAGCCTCGACCGTAGTCTCAGGGTTCTGTACCCCAGAGCGAGGCATCCCCAGACATAATAAGTCTTCATCTGGCCTGCCTGCTGGTCTTGCAGCTGCAGTTAAGCAGTGTGGGGAGGCAGGGAGTCAGTAGCCCTCCACGATGGATATTTTGCCCGAGCGCACATCCGTATCGCTCCCAGCACTGAAGTCAAAAATACCCAGAGGCATCTACAGCCTCCGTGACCACGAAGCCCACGTAGGACCCGCCTTAAACTCCTGCTCTGTCGTGAGGTTTACACGGATGAAAAGCACCCTGAGGCTCATAGTGCATCGACGTGTAGCCCACGTGGCCATTGATCGCCGAAGCCCCATTTTCATTGAACATCTTGGTCCACTTCGAGAGCAGTGGCATACGTACCTTCGTATCGGTGCGCTCGTAGTCTTCATCCTTGCGGTCGAAGGTCACCTTAGAAGTCATTGCCCGTAAGCTGATCACCGCCACCCATGACACCAGCGACATACCATTCACCACCGTCACCGGGGTGTACGCCTGCGGAGAAATTGCCGGTAAGGTAGCCTGCCCATAGTAATGGAGCTTAACCGAATTATTGATGCGCGCAACATTGTAAGTAACCGTGGCTGTACCTAAGCTGCAGACTCCCATCTTCTTGAAATAGAGTTGGGCTGTGAAGGTGGTCGCCTGTGGATCAATTTTGTGCAAAGCCTCACCATTGTCATTAAGAATGAGCGAGGCGGAACTTAGGATCTAAGCTCTCGGTGGGAAGGGAGGCTTCAAAAGCAAGATGAATTACCTCTTTATGTAGCGGTGCTACACCCTCTGTATTCGAGGCCATCACCTTTAGTACACGAGAAAAGGAAGAGTGCTGCGAGAAGTACTCCCCAAAGATTACGTAGGATCTTCATTTCAGATTAAATTTAGCATTCTGAATTGTTAGTTTACTACCAGGCCTTATAGCTCTGGACCACTGCCCCAATCACCATAATCGAGGAGGCATCTAATGGGGCACCATCCTCCCAGTCCTCATACCCTGACTCTAAAGAAAATTCAATTAGTAGGCTCATAGGCGTACTCAAATGAAACAACTCCAAACTCGGTGGGATATAGGCATTCGATTCGTTTGACGATTCATTAAAAGTCATTGTTTTAGGTTGAATGGCCACAAAATTAACTTTTTACAGACGGCATAATCACAGCTGATTTCCAGGAGGAACGACCTAAAAACAAGCCACAAGGCACTCCCCACAGAGGGCAATCCGACCGACAAGGTCCTCCACTTCGGGCGAGGTCAGACTACTCAGGATGGGGCAAACACGGCACGTTCAGGCTCATACGCCACTGGCGAAGATGAAGCATCCTCCATCGCCACCTGCTCTTCCCCAGAGAGGGGTATGTAGCAGTAGTGGTCGGCGCGCGGAGCAGTACTGCTCCGCGCGCCGACCACTACAGTGCATACCACCGACCACCACTACTCGACCCCCACCCTTCGGCTCACCACGAGCGAGATAAGCAGAGCGGCTGCACCCAAGCCTATGCTTGGATGCAGCCGCTCGTCCTCAGGGGTGGTGCTATTCCTCCAGTAGCGCCGCTGGATACGGGAGGAGAGCGTGGTCAAGATCTCGTAGGGGATCGTGTCACAAGCCTCTGCCATCACTCCGATGGGACGCTCTTCGCCCCCGAAGATCAGCGACTGGTCGCCGACACGAGCCTCAGGCACGTCCGTAATGTCGATCATACAAAGCATCCATACAGACATTGCCTATCGTGGGGCACAGCCGTCCGTGGAGCATCACCGAATAGGCTCCACGACTCAGTCTCCGAGAGAAGCCATCCGCATAACCAATAGGGATAACCGCTATCCGCGAAGGTCGCTCCGTCAGCCCACGGCATCCGTAGCCAATCGCTTCGCCTGCTGGTAGCTCACGGATTTGGAGGAGCACGGTCGTCAGACGAGCGATGGGCTTCACTCCCCAAGCCCGTGGCACTGATCCCGTAGAGCCCGATACCCAAGCGCGCCATATCCAAGGCATAGGCCCGTAGCGCTCGATGCCAGCCGTATTGAGCAGATGGCGCTTGGGCTGATAGCCCAAAGCCTGGCTCAGAGCTTCGGTAGCAGCAACGAAGGTCTCAGCTTGACGCTCGGTAAAGGCAACCTTCTCTGACTCATCGGCTGCAGCCAGATGCGAGAAGACCGAGCTCACACACAGCTCAGGATGCTCACGGAGATAGGCCCCGACACGGGAAGGTCAGCAGGCGCAAAAGCCTAAGCGGTGCATCCCACTATCGACCTTGAGATGAATGGGAAGTCGCTGATGCCTGCCTGACGTGCCTTCTGGCACAGCCCTTCCAAAAAGCTCCATACTATGCACCTCGGGCTCGAGCTGGTGCGCAAAGAGCGTGTCAGCCACCGAGAGCTCGGGGTTCATAATCATAATATGCGTGCGGATACCCCTTCTCGCGCAGCTCACGCCCTTCGTCAGCCACCGCTACGGCGAGATAGTCCACCCGATGCTCCTGCAGCGTACGTGCCAGCTCAAAGGCACCCGTCCCGTAGCCATCGGCCTGATCATACAGATCAGCGGATGATGCGGAGGGAGGAGCGAACGGTAGTGATTGAGGTTGCGGACGACGGCACTGAGGTCGATATCCAAGACCGTCTGATGCTCACGCGAAGAGAGTCGGCGGTAGACTTGATCGAGGGCGAAGCGCCTTGCGCCCTTGATCAAGATACAGGCATCATGGAGCGCCAAGAGCGAAGGCGATGCAAGTAGCTCCGCTGTCGTACGAAAGGAATGGAGCTGGAGCGTAGCGAAGAGGTCGCGCGCGCGCATCAGCCCTTCGCCCACGGCAAAGACTTCTTCCACCCCATAGTCGGAGAGCATTGCCGCCACTTCGCCGTAGAGGTCTTCGTCCCTGCGCCCACTGCCTTCTATATCGGAGAGCAGCAGGACAGGGACGCGAGGAAGTAGCAGAGGCACGGCGACGCAGGAAGTCCAAGGCGATGGAGAGCGACTGCAGGTCACAGCTATACGCATCGTCGATGAGGGTATTGCCCTGGATGCCATCCTTAACCTCGAGGCGCATCGAGACGCTCGAGAGCTGACGCCACACCTCCGTGTGGAGAGGAGCTGAGGGCTAAGACCGAGACCACCGCAATACAGCAGAGGACATCCTCTATATAGGCAGCGTCCGTGAAGGGAATGCTCAGGCGGTAGACTTCGCCTGCGATGGAGCAGACCAGCAGGGTCTCCCCTCGTCTTCGGCAGAGGTGGTCTGCACATAGACCGTAGCCGATGGGTCTACACGACTCAGGTATAGTGCTGCTTCGTGGATAAAGTCGCTCCATCGCTGAGGCTACCAAGGCATCATCCTTGCCATAGAAGAGCGAAGCACTTCGCGCAAAGAGACGGAGCTTCTCCTCCAGCTTCTCCTCCAGCGAAGCAAAAGCCTTCTTGGTGCGCACTGCCCAAGGAGGTGAAGATACCCACCTCGGGCGCAATGACCTCCTCTAAGGCCGCCATCTCTCCAGGGAGCGAAATCCCAGCCTCGATGAGGGCGACTTCATCCTCCTCCGTAATGCTCAGCACCGAGAGGGGAACACCGATCTGCGAATTGTAACTACGGGGCGAGCGTACCGTCCTTAGGCAGGGAGCCAAGATCTGATAGAGAAGTTCCTTGACGATGGTCTTCCCATTGCTCCCCGTGATCCCCACCGTCTGCAGTCGAGCGAAGCGCTCACGATGTGCACGCGCTAAGGCCTGCAGCGCCTTCACCGAAGAGGGGACGAGGTACCAGTTTGCCCCGACATAGCGAGCCTTATCTTCTGCTGAGAGTTGCTCGACGACGAAGCTCCTTACCCCAGCTTCGTAGAGCTGAGCGATGTACTGATGCCCATCCCCGAGTCGGTGCGGATGGCGAAGAAGAGCGTCGAGGCAGGCATCACAAGCGAACGGCTATCCGTCAGGATATGCGCCACTGGAGTCGTATGTGCCAGCTCAGGCACTACACAAAAAGGCTTTGGGCTAAGAAGTCCGGAGTAAACGAGGGTGATACTAATCGATCCATAGAGGTAAGTCGTGAAGCTGAGCTAACGGATATTCGGAGTGGAAGAGATCTATGCGCCTCCTGAGTGTCTCCATACGCTCACGATGCGCCTGTCCCTCGGCGTGCAGTGGACGATGACGAAGCCTCGATGCAGGCGGTGCGCCTTCGGCAGTCCCGTCTGCGCCTCATCATCCAGCATCCACGAGGCGAAGTGCTCGGCGACCAGTCGCTGTGCCAAGGGGGACGGATGCACCATATCTTCGGCATAGAAGCGGTAGTCACGCAGCTCATCTAATAGAAGTTCGTACGAGGGGAAATAGAAGCAAGTCGTGGGGAAGCGTTCACAAGGCTTCGGCAAAGAGGAGGAGCGAGGCCTTACTCACAGGCAGTTGCCGTGCGCCCCATCACGCAGATGGCGCACGGGCTCACCGTCTGGACAATGACCAGATCGGGATAGTCGTGCCTCAGTCGCTCGACGAGGGGCGTCCATACCGCTAAGAGGGCTTTCGGGGCTCATCCGCCCCGTGTGAAGCAGCTCTCGGGGAGCTTATGGCAGTTACTCACGACTTGCCCCATCGCACCTCCATAGGCTTCGGTCGCCAAGCGGTAGACATAGGCCGTGCCGTAGGTCACCAGGAGATAGCGTAGGTGTGGGAGTCGTGACGAAGAGCCCTCATAGACTCCGTTCATCTTCTCGAGGATGGCCGCCTCCGTCACTGAGGAGAACGAGCCGTGATGTAGGAAGGAATGGTAGAGTCCTCCGTGCTCAAAGACCTCCTTGCCCTCGAAGGACTTCCCCCACAGCAGACGCTCGATGCCCGCAGCGATGGAGAGGGATTGTACTGGATGCCGTAGGGATTGACTTCTATTTGCAAGCCCCCATCACGCAGGTAAGCACCGATGTGCTCACTGAAGCACGAGCTGAAGCTGAGGGCTTGCTGCCCATAGCCCAAGCGTGGAGGAGAGGGGGAAGGGTGATCGGTGTATGCAGTGCAAGCATAGCAGAGAGGTAAGGAGAGGGACTACCGATGTGGTCGTCTCGACTTGTGTCCGGTGTGGTGTCCCGAGAGCTGGGGATAGAAGGCCGAAGGGATATGCTCGATGGTATAGCCACCATCCTCGAGGCGAGTCAATAGCAATGATGTCGTAGCGCACCTCTAAGTCCAGCGCATAGTGGCGGATGTAGGCATTGGCTGCTGCGATGAGATAGGCTTGCTTCTCACGGGTGACCGTGGTGCGCGCTGGGGCAAAGCTACCGACACCACGTGTCTTGACCTCGACGATGACCAGCATCTCGCCCCACTGAGCGATGAGGTCGATCTCCTTGTGCAGGTGGCGCCAGTTGCGTGCGTGGATGGTATAGCCCTGCGCCTCGAGGTAGCGGCAGGCTAACTCTTCACCAGTCGCACCCGTCTTGAGATGTTGGTCCATAGGAGTTCACTCTGCACCTTGTCCAGCTCAAAGGTCTCGATGTGGCGCACACGCTTCGAGGGGATGATCTCCTCGATAGCGATGAGTATGCCCGTCTCTTGCACGGCACCGAAGCCAGGGTTGATCGCCGTGCCGAAGACACGGAGCTTGGGAGAGAGTGCCATATAGGCGTTGACCAGCGGAGGGATGTTGAGCTCATAGCACGTACCGTTTGGCTCAGCGTGCGGTAGTTCGTCTGCAGGTCATCGGTGGGGAAGAGCTGCGCCACCTCCGCCTCGTCGACGACGATGGGCAGGGGATGCGTCGGGCGAACTAAGTGATCGGCATCGGGAAGTGCTTGTCGAGGAAGTAGAGGATGAGGTTGCGTGCGTGGGGATCGTAGTCTTGGTACATCGTTACCTTCCCATAGAAGTACTTCATCGAAGGGTTAATTACCGTCAACGCACCCAAGCCATCCCAGAGGTTGTCTAAGGCAAAGAGGCTCTTCGCCCCCATACGTGTGGACTGGTAAGGCAGGGAGACGAAGGAGCGACCGAGCTCGATGGTCGAGGGAAGGTACTCACTCAGGAACTGCTCACTGAAGTCAAACATCTCCGCCGTAGCTAAGCGAGGCTTGCCCGTCGCTTCGTCATACGCCACTTCATCGCCGAAGATGAAGCGATAGCCTCCTAAGATGGCCGCCTCCTCAGGGTCCCCAGACGATGAGCTGGTGATAGCCTTCGGGGGCTAAAATCAAATTCATCCACATCACACTCTTCCCCTGTACCACCGCCGTAGAAGCGGAAGGCCTCCTCGCGCAGGCGTCCTATTTCACGCATCGTCTCGGAGCCGTCGAGGCGTGGAAGACGTAGATCTCATTGCCGCCCTTATTCGTGGTGCGGAGGAGCTTATCGGGGTTAGTTCCCGACGAATGACCTCTACGTCTATGGAGCTATGATGGGTGTGGTGTGCATATCTCACTTAGTGGCTTTTGACTGGGCGTCATACTCCTGACGCAGGGCGTAGCAGAGCGAGCGTATACGGTCGGCTTCCTCCTGAGGGGAGCGTCCGCCATCGCGCAGGCTCTGCCAGGAGATCGGCTCACCCACGAGGATGCGAAAGTGGCGACCGTGCGTGCGGAAGAGTTCATCAGGGGAGGAGTGCCTGCCCTGGATCGAACTTCATCCCGAGGGCCTGCTTGATGCGCCAGACCCAATAGAAGTGACGGCTGTTCTGCCCTACGAAGTGCAGGGGGACAATATCACGCTGATGGGCGATGGCCTGCGTGACGAAGGTCTTGCGCCAAGGGCTATCCTGCAGCTTCCCATCGAAGATACGCGAGCACGAGCCTGCGGGGAACGTCCCGATAGGTGCTTCTCCCTGCATCGCCTCCTGCAAGAGCGCCACCGCTTGTCGTCCCTGCGAGCCCCTGACGGTTATTCACTGGGAGGAAGACCGACTGCAGGGGCGGAGGTAGTACAAGAGGTCGGAGACCATATAGCGTACCGCCCCGTAGTGCTTCCCTATCATATAGGAGAGCGAGATACCATCCATACCGCCCAAGGGGTGATTACAGGCGAAGATACACCGCCCCGACTCAGGGAGTCGCTCGGGATGCACCCACTCGGCGGTCACAGCAAATTCGCCCATCAGTGCCTCGAGGAAGTCCAGCCCATCGAGGTGCCCATAGCGGTAAAGGATGTCGTTAATCTCGCGCTGGTGAATCAGTCGCTCCAGCGGACGAAGGACAAAGGGAGGGAGGTGCTTGCTCACCTTTTTCCTCCAGGACCTTCCCTATATGGATAGCTAGGGATGGTCCTGCGAGGAGTATTGGGCTTGCTCGGTCAGCGGTCGCATCACGGCAGCGTTACTTGCCCGAGAGCTGACGGATGCTCTGCTCGATCGTAGCGATACGGCTCTCAGCGTCGGCCTTCTTCTTGCGCTCGAGGCTGATGACGGCCTCGGGAGCCTTGCTCACGAAGCTCTCATTGCTCAGCTTCTTCTCTACGCCAGCGAGGAACTTCTGCTGGTACTCGAGGGTCGGCACGGAGCTTCTTCAGCTCTTCCTCGACATCGATATAAGCGGCCATAGGCACGGCGAACTCATCCGTCCCGATGACAAAGCTCACGGCACCTTTCGCTACGGACACCGCTACGGTCGATCGCCGAAAGGCCGGCCATCTTAATGAGCACTTCATCAAGTTCGGTGGTATAGCTGGGGCTTGCTTGGAGGGCAAGGGCTTCGCGTGGTGAGAGGTTCTTGCTGGTGCGCAGGCTACGCACCGTAGTGATGATCTCCTGAGCGACAGCGAAGCGCGTGAGGAAGGCTTCGTCGAAGGCTTCGGCAGGGCGCTGCTGGGCGTTCATGATGCTCTCACCCCTCGGCACGCTCAGCGAGGTTCTGCCACAGCTCTTCGGTGATGAAGGGCATGAAGGGATGAAGGATACGCAGGATCTCATCAAAGAAGCCAAGCGCCTCACGGCAGGTCGTCTGGTCGATGGGCGAGCCGTAAGCAGGCTTGATCAGCTCGAGGTACGAGGAGGAGAAGTCGTCACGGATGAGCTTTATAGACGAGGGTCAGCGCCTCGCTGATGCGGTACTTCGCGAAGAGATCATCCAGCTCGGTAGCCGCCTTGCTAAGCACCTGACGCATCCAGTAGGAAGCTAAGCGAGAAGCCTCGGGCTGAGGCGTAGCAGCCGCTTCGGGCCGTCCAGCCCTTCACCAGACGGAAGGCGTTCCAGATCTTATTGCAGAAGTTACGTCCCTGCTCGCAGAGCGATTCGTCGAAGAGGATGTCGTTCCCAGCAGGAGCACTCATGATGAGCCCCATGCGCACGCCATCTGCCCCGTACTTATCGATGAGGAGGAGCGGATCGGGCGAGTTGCCGAGAGTCTTCGACATCTTGCGCCCCTGGTTGTCACGGACAATACCCTGTGAGGTAAACGTTCTCAAAAAGGCTTCTTCCCTTGGAACTCGTAGCCCGCCATAATCATACGTGCTACCCAGAAGAAGAGGATATCGGGCCCGGTGACGAGGTCGGAAGTAGGATAGTAGTAGTCGAGCTCCTTGTCCCCTTCGCTCAGTGCTGGGGCGAAGACCGTGATCGGCCAGAGCCACGAGGAGAACCAAGTGTCGAGGCAGTCGCTCTCACGGCGCAGGTCGGCAGCGGTAATCTGAGCGTTCTTCTCCTGAGCTAAGCGAAGAGCTCTCATCACTCGCAGCGACAACGAAGCTACCATCGGGGAGGTAGTAGGCTGGGATGCGATGTCCCCACCACAGCTGACGGCTGATACACCAGTCCTTGATGTTCTCCATCCAGTGGCGATAGGTATTCTTGAACTTCGCAGGGTGCAGACGGATCTCATCATTCATCACCGCATCGAGGGCGGGCTTAGCGAGGCCCTCCATCTTGAGGAACCACTGCATCGAGAGCTTGGGTTCGATGGGGACGAACGTACGCTCGGAGTGTCCTACCTTATTCGTGTAGGCCTCGACCTTCTCCATCAGGCCGGCAGCCTCGAGGTCGAGTTCGATCTGCTTTACGCACATCGAAGCGATCCATACCAGCGTAAGCCCCCCGTGTTCGTTGAGCGTACCATCGTCGTGGAAGATATCGATGGTCTGCAGCTGGTGCTTTCTCACCGAGCATATAGTCATTGACGTCGTGCGCAGGGGTGACCTTCAGACAGCCCCGTACCGAACTCAATATCTACGTACTCGTCTTCGATGACAGGAACAGCGCGCCCTACTAAGGGCACGATGAGCTTCTTGCCACGGAGGAAGCCGTAGCGCTCGTCATTGGGGTTGATACACACGGCGGTGTCCCCCATGATGGTCTCGGGACGAGTCGTAGCGACGACGACATACTTATCCGCTTCGCCCTCGACGAAGTAGCGCAGGTAGTAGAGCTACCCTGCTGCTCCTGATAGATAACTTCCTCATCGCTGAGGGCGGTCTGCGCCTTGGGGGTCCCCAGTTGACGACACGCACGCCACGGTAGATCAGTCCCTTGCGGTAGAGGTCGACGAAGACATCGATGACGCCTGGCTGCGCTCGTCATCCATGGTGAAGGCTGTGCGCTCCCAGTCGCAGGAGGCACCGAGACGCTTGAGCTGCTCGAGGATGATGCCCCCATGCTCACGCGTCCAGTCCCAAGCGTGCTCAAGGAAGGCCTCGCGCGTCAGGTCGTGCTTCTGGATACCCTGAGCAGCCAGACGGCCTACGACCTTCGCCTCCGTAGCGATGGAAGCGTGGTCGGTACCAGGCACCCAGCAGGCGTTGAAGCCACGCTGACGGGCACGGCGTACGAGGATATCCTGAATACTATTATTGAGCATGTGCCCCATATGCAGTACGCCCGTGACGTTGGGTGGGGGAATGACGATCGTATAGGCAGGGCGGTTATCGGGCGTCGAGTGGAAGAGCTTATGCTGCATCCAGTACGCATACCACTTATTCTCCACAGCCTCGGGGCTGTACTTGGTAGCTAACTCCATAATAGCGGATTCGTGATGTATCTAATAGATGATTACTTTTCTTTCTGCTCCTTCTTCGGGGAAGGAGACCAATTACATGAGATACAAATTTACATCAATCGCACGGATATCGGGTGCGCAGAGCCAGCCACGCACGACAAAGGAGCGGTGAGAGGGCGATATAAAAGGGGGAAAGAAGGGGGGACTTAGCTTCCGAAGCAGAGGAAGAGCAGACCGATGAGTGCCATCCCCACAAAGCTCACACCTATGATACCAGCCAGGACAATCCCTGTCTGCAAGCCACGTCGCATCGTAATTCGTGGAGCGATGAGGAAGGCAACGAGGTTCGGAGCAGAGAAGGAGCTTACAAAGAGCCAGCGAGGAGGCGAGGCAAGCGCATAGTAGGCTACTTGAATGCGATGAAGAGCAAGAGGGCGATACCCGACAGTCCAAGGATCAGATCTCGATGGCGGTACTTCCGCTGGGGGGCGTGCGTCATTGGTAAGCAGTAGCTGGATGAGGTAGGTGCGACTTAGTCCTACGAAGGTATAAAGAATATACGCCTGCTGACACACCCTCCACCGCAAATCTCCCTGCGCTACAGCGAGCAGCTGAGTGCCACTCCCCAGCTGCTACATGATCATATATGGTATCTGTGATCGCGTGAGCTTAATCCTCATTCCCTTGGTACATCGGACAGCCAAGGCAGGACGAAGTAGCCACGATTCTCGCTTATCTCCAGCTGAGATGCAATGTGAAAATACCAACTATCATTATCCATACGATGATTCTGATAGACACCTGGATAGGGCTTCTTTAGACCCTGTAGAAGAATATTGATCAGATCGCTGACGCAACCACAAGAAGATCGCTTGTCCGCCGAAGTCAATATTCCAGTCATTAACCGCATTCCTGACCATACTCCATTGACATGGAGACGACGACTCACCACTTCAGGTCGCAATTCAGTACCATTCTGCCCAGAAACTATCCTGAGTGATCTGTTCCCTCAGATACTTCTCAGCTTCATCATCGGTCATATTCTTGAAGTTGTAGGCATTACCTATGGACTTCATGTCGATCTGGAAAGTAGGAGGTGGATTAATCACCTTTAGTAGAGGCCGTCCATTGAGGATCTACAGGCACCCTTGAGGTGCAGATCCAATATTCGGGTTGTACCATTTACCTCCCCTCAGTATAGCGGACAGCCACGGCCATCTTCGTGCCGATAAAGCGGAATGCATAGAGAGACATTAGTCGCCAGAGCATAGAGTCTGACGGCGATAAGACTGAGCATCCTTACGGTAATAGATTGACTTAAGTCCCTTATACCGCACGCCATCGATACGCACCTCTTTCTCCCGTGCACGATGTACCTTGTTATTTTCAACATAGTCATCCAACCCCTTCTTGTACAGCAAGCCCCCAAACTCAGGGATCCCAGACTTGGGCACATAGGGGAAGACGGAATAGATATCATAGCGGTCGGGCACTTCCCCAACTGAGATCACCACCATAATAACTAATACGAGTGCCATCGCGCTGAGGACTATCATCTTTGATATACTGCACCTTGAAGCGCTTACCCTCGAAGTCCCTCACATAAGGAGCCGCACCGCCAGAATAGGGTATAGGGTTGCCCAGCACCTGTGTCACCAGGCTTATTGGGATTTGTGAATGGACGTTCATCATTATCCGCTGTCTCACGAGCAAAGTAGCAATTGCCCGAATCTCGGATCACCTGCGATATATCTCAGCCCCATGCGTGCCAGCGGATTGACATACAACCTCCTCCTTGAGAGGCACAACGGAGCGGTAAGCGTAGCCCGACTTATGTGCAGAGGATGCCCGTGTAGACGAAGGTCGACCCTGCATACATCTTGATGGTCTTATTGTATAGATCCGCCCAGATGACCGTACCATATCGTTCGTCCTTATTTGGTCTACGTGTCCCTGTGGGATCAACCTCCGACATCCAGAAGTAGAGTGTCTTCGAGGTCGAACTGCGGTCTAAAGGCTTCCCCGAAGCGTCATTCTTGTTGCTCGTAAGAGAGATGACAATGTGCGTCGGGTCGAGAGCGTAGGAGTCGTAGCGGGGTCTCTGTCACAGTAGCACCAGGGACACTGACCCAGCGTACTGCATCCTGGGGGACTGCCTTACCTAAGGTTGCCAAGGTTTGCTTTTTCTCCGGAGTAAGGTCCATATAGAGAGACTTGAAGCTATAGTTTACCTCTGTCACCCCCTGAGTACTCTCAATAGCAAACCCCTTAATCGAGAAGTCATGAGTGGGGCGATAGGTTAATCCTTGCGTAATCGTCCCATCCATATCCAAATCACCCAGAGGGGTGCGCTTCGTCCAGGTATTATGCAAGCGGATAGCCATGAGGCTACTAGCATACGGAAGCGAGGCTTCAGTGGCTTCGTTTGGGTATTAGGATCTTCGTACTGCTGATGATCTCAAAGTTCCACGAAGTTGAATTTACACGCCTTGACGGATAGCCTGTCATCCAGTCACTACCTGACGGACTCGAGGCATTAGGCAGACGATACCCCAACACGAAGGGAATATCAATATCCTCACCGATCTTCAGTTTCTCATTCGGGCCATAGAGCTTTTTCACTACACGCTGGGCTTTTCCATTTATAGGATGCGCTGGTAGCATCCCACGTCCCATTAGGGTGCATAGATGGCATGCAGTTGCGCACGTCTCGTCATTCTTGAGCTTACTCCGTCAGGGGCTGCACCAGCCTCAAAGGTGATGGGGGCCTTCGTACGAACGAAGTAACGCGTCTTCCCATCCTTCACTTCCTTGACCAGCTTCCAGGTAGCATGCCCGTAGCAGTCTACCTCTGCCGCTGCCCGAAGAGGGCGATGAAGACAGGGAAGTCTTCTTCATCTCGTCCGGTATCAGCAAAGCCGAAGGTCGGATGCAGACGACGCCCTGGGCATCCGTGTCACTACTGGGCGTAGTCATCTCGACACCACGCTCTGTTGAAGTGGACACATAGTTAATAATCGTCCGGGATCGATCTCAATCTCCCCTAAGTTCATATCCAGCGTGATGGACTTACCTTCCTCTCCTTGCTCCGAAGTGATTGGGGTGGTCCATACGACAGCCATGAGAGTACCCCCAATAGGCTACTCCTAATGCGACTTGGCACAGGCAAGCACGTAGTTTGTTTGACAGCATTCTTTCTCGTCATTTTATCAATCATAAGACTCACACTTCGCCCCCATCTTCGAGGGGACTCAAATTCATCCATAGGTGGGAAAAGAGGCACTTGCTCAAGACACTCAAGCCTTCGGCCAGCTGAAACACCTCGCATCGAGGGTGCTTCATAGGGTAACGCATCGGTATTCAAACGCACAATGGTTCGGTAGTTTAAAGGACAAAGAATGGCCACTTACCCACGACCTATCGTCTACATGACAATACTCCCAGGTAAGCGACTCCTAAAGGATAATTTTCACAAAGACAGCCACTCAAAACGCCTCAATAGTTCAATAACAACTCCCTATACACCAATGCATTAGCACCACACACCTGCAAGCATTAGGACAGCCTCTCCTTGCTTCTCCAATTCCTCTACCTGTAGCAGACGGGAGGCTACAGATAGCTCCAGCATCTCCTGTCGGAAGGGTTCGCTATGATACTATATAGGTAGGGTAGTAGCAGTAGTGGTCGGCGCGCTGACCACTACTGCTACCCCTTGCTGAGCACTACTGGTCGACACACCCACCAATAGTGCTTTTCCCTCCGTCCAGCCGGTAAAGCAAACACTGACCAGAGCCTAATGACCATCCCCACCAACAGAGGAACAAATGACGTATCTTTGTACTGCTTAGGTCAGGCAAGCCACACGAGAGACCTTCTTCGTGCGCCCCCACATGCTATCACTACAGCAATGAAACGACTTTACATCCTTTTCCGCCCTCTGCCTCCTGGCAAGCCTCGCCTCCCGCTCTGGCTCAGGCAAGCAACAGTAGCGCAGACTCACCCGAGTAGCCTGCTGCGACTCCACTCTACCCGAAGGATGGGACTCCATCCACATCAAGACGACCTACTACGACAAGGGCAAGCAGCTCGCTCGGGGTCATCCGTCCATGTGGATATTCTCTTCCAGTATCCCACCAACGACAGTGGGCTGCTCAAGACCGTCAGTAAAAGCGTTCTTCGGCGATGCCTACGCCACGATGAGCCCTAAGGATGCCCTCGAGCACTACCTGCGTGAGGTGCGGAGCGAATACCTCGTCGGTGCCGACTCCTCGGCTTCTCCGCTGAAGAGCTGGCGGATATGAAGAGCAAACTAATTCTCGCCAATAGCATTACGTACCACGATGACCACATCATCACGATGCAGAAGGAGCTATACACCTATTCGGCGGTGCTGCACACGGTCTGCGCATGGCGTAGGAACTACACCATCGACCGCAAGAGCAAAGACGTCATCAGCGAAGGAGACCTCTTCATCGATGGCTATGAGGCCGAGCTGAACAAGGTGCTCCAGCGCGCACTCCTCAAGTCCTTAGGGCGCAAGAATGCCCAGGAAGTCGAGAAGGAAGACGGCTTTTTCGATCACCGATCTCTCGGCAACGACAACTTCCGACCTCGATGCTAAGGGGATGACCTACACCTACAATCCCTACGAACGCCCCCCTATGCGATGGGCGTCATCGAGTTCTTTCGTGCCCTACGAAGAGGTGCGTCACCTCCTTCGTCCCCAGAGCATCATCTATAATTATATACAGCACTAAGACCGTATATGCCTACGATCGACTTAATCACCCACTACTTCCCGTCAGCTCACCTCGAGCAAGTAGCCCACTTCACCCAGCTTGATGCCCCTCATCGGGACTGGAATGCGAAGATCAACGTCATCTCGCGCAAGGACATCGATGCCCTCTACGAGCACCAGCGTCCTCCACTCGCTGGGCATCGCTCAGATGATACGCTTTCAAGCCTGGGACACGCATCCCTCGACTTCGGCACAGGCGGAGGTTTCCTGGTATCCCACTGGCTATCCTCTTCCCTGAATGAGTTCCTGCTGGTCGATAGTATAGGGTAAGAAGGTCAAGGTCGCAGCTGCTGTGGCCGAAGCCCTTTTGGGCTGACGAACGTCCGCACCCTACATGGGCGAGGCGAAGACGTGAAGGAGCAGTTCGACTTCGTGGTCAGCCGTGCCGTGATGCGTCTGGAGGAATTAGTCGGCTTCACGCGCAAGCCTCGTCCATCACGAGCAGCGCAACGGGATGCCCAACGGGCTCATCTGCCTCAGGGAGCGAGCTACAAGTTGAAATCCGCCCCTACAAGCGCATCGTCGAGGTGCAAGACCTCTACCCTACCTTCGACGAAGAATACTTCAAGACGAAGAAGGTCGTTTACCTTTCCCTCAGGAGACTATTGCATCATACGGCACTCGCTTCGTTGTTTGCGACATTCGGGCATGTCGTTTACAGGAGGCACCCTTCGCCCCTCAGTCTCAACGCCTTGCGATTACCGCATGCTGCATAGTCTCTGAGACCGTTTCTCCCTCTACGACAGCGCCCCTACACCACTCCAGGTAGTAGGGGCGCGCTGTCGTTAGTTCGGATCCCTCGAGCTTAGTCTACAATCTGCTCTTGGTGGAGCGAGGCATTGGCTCGGCCTTGATCGCTACGTAGATGGTACACGTGCCTGGCGAGATGCTGTGGTAGAAGGCTTCCGGCAAAGCCCGCTTGCCGAAGTGATTTCCACCATCTTCTCCGCTGGGGCATCGCTGCGATGGACTTCGGAAGGTAGGTGTAAGCATCCTTGTCATCGGAGAAGAAGCGCCCGATAAGCGGAATAATACGCCCTGCGTAGAGCTTGTAACCCAGGCGTAGCAGAGAGTTCTTCGGCTCGGATAGCTCGGCGATGACCAGCACCCCTGAAGGGCGAAGGATACGCTGCAGCTCGCGTGCTGCCGCAGGGATGTCGGGGAAGTTGCGGATGCCGAACGAGATGGTCGCCGCATCGAAAGCTATTGGCGGCAAAGGTCGTCGCTGTACAGTCCTGGCGCTCGAAGTCAATGCGCCCATTCAAGCCCTAAAGTCGTTGACCTTTCTCCGCTCCGATACGCATCATCTCTTCGGAAATATCGATCCCCGTGACACGCTCCACCGAAGGGATGGTTTGCACCAGCGAGATAGCGACATCCCCCGTCCCCTGTAGCCACATCCAGCACGTGGTGCGGTGCGTAGGAGCGAGAAAGTTAGTGCCTTGCGACGCCACGAGCGGTCGAGGCCGAGCGAGATCACCTGATTGAGGCGGTCATACTGTGGAGCAATGCGGTTGAACATACGGCGGACCTGATCCACCTTCGGCTCAGTGCTGTCCTTATATGGGGGTAATCATAGCGGTAAAGTAGGGATAATATGAGGTGAAGAGAAGAGAGCGAGCAAAGGGATACTTATGCGAGAAGTAGATGGTATGCCCTCGCACTTCGGGACAAGTGCAGGACACCACTCAGCAATATAGAGCCCAGGAAGTAATCCAGAGAGAGAGACCGTGGTACGTCCCCCGATTGGAGAGAGGGTATAGGCCTGATGGAGCTGCCCTGTGAGGTCATAGATACGCACCTGACAGGGGCTATGCCGTAGGGCTTCCCCTTCGAGATAGAGCGTCCCAGCGTGGTAATAGCCCGGAGAGCGTCTCCCGTGAGGCCACCGTAGTAGGCTGTATGATGGGAGCTTCGTCTCTACGAGCAGGTCAATCCAATAGGCTCCGCCAGGAAGCTCCGGCACTGCGGCGCCAGCCTTCGGTGAGGTGGTGCTGTCCACGCAGCCCAGCCTCTCAGGCGATCAGCAGGACCATTATAAAGCCAAGAGTGGAGCTTTCAGCTCGCCACCATCGGCGGCAGCACACGAGAGGAGGTAGCGACCAGTGCTGAGCGAGAGGCGAAGGCCTTCGGGCGCAGGGATGAAGACCTCGATACTATCCGTGCGTAGCGTACGGCTACCCACGTCAGGGCTACCATAAGCATCGTAGCGCGAGAAGGAACCCAAGGAAGAAGATGCGAAGTCCACCACACTTCCCGCAGGTCATAGCTCCCAGCGAAGGGTGAAGCGCGATGCGAAGCTGAGGGAGTGAAGAGCTTCGTAGGGCGGTATTGCTCTTGAAGACGACATAAGCTCCGAGGACGGTAGCATCGAGCTGGGGCAACTGTAGCTCGTTAGCAAGAGCATCGACTCCGACCTTTGGCGTATAGAGGACATTAGGGCTTCACCGTCTCCACGGTAGGCAGGATGGGGTCGGGATAGATGGCACTCAGTCGCTGCACCATCTTCGGCTCGAGGGGGTCATAGCCGGGACAGGTCAGCGCACCCGTATGGGCAGGGTCGAGCCAAGGCTGGAGGGAGCGGATACTTCCAGCCCCAGGCGAGGCATCCTTCCACGCACGCTTGATTGCCCAGTAGCGGTCTTCAAAGGGAGATTCGCAGGTCGATGCTCCCCGTCAGCGCACCGATGATCAGCCCCTGCTTATCAAAAAGAGTAAGCGATCCCTGAAGAGCCTGCCGCCGTCGTGCCCACCGACCATTCATTGAGGTACCAGTGCATATTCGTCCACGAGACGATCTGACTCACGGCCCTTGCCTATCTGTATAGTTCAATTCATAGTCATCGGTCTGTAGCTGCGTCCTCATTACGGCTGTAGCGCTTCGTCGAGCCACCTGGATGGTGAATGCCGATATACGGTCCCTTAGGAGCTTCCTCACGACCCAGCCAGCGAAGTAGGGCTGATAGGCCGCTGGAATCGTACCCACAGAGCCATCCGCACGGCGTGGTAGCCCCGTGATGCGCAGAAGACACATCTCAGCTCTGTCTCGCTGTAGCCGACGAGATTCGCACCGCTCAGATCTTTGCTCCTCCGTGGGACGGACGTTGCCCTGACTGAGGGGACTTTGGAAGCCAAAGAAGAAGACCGTCGTCGCAGCATTGCGATGGATAGAGGTCAAGTCGCCCAAGAGACGGAAGAGATTATTGACGCAGAGTGATGCCGAGGTCAAGATCGTAGGGCGTGCCGTCCGAGCGGCTATTGTTGATGAGCGCACCCTGTGCTGGCACTTGTCCCCCGACGATGAGTAGCACCACGCTACGGCTCTGCTTCCACACCTCGGGATGCGCAAGGACATTGGGCGACACGAGAGGCTGGAGAGGGATGTTCGTATGGTCATAGAAGGGCTCTCCAGGCTGTGCAAAGCCCGATCTCGTAGCACGAAAGTCTCTGAAGCCGTAGAAGAGCGCATCGATATGGAAGGGCAAGGTAAGCTGGTCTGCGCGCGTCCCTTCGGGATATTCGTACTCGAGGAACAGCTCTTCGCCATCAATAGGGCTATCTGCAGGAGGCTGTCCGTGGCGTTATTCTGCTCGGTCAAGGCTCCCTGAGGCAGGGCGGTTCTTGGCGGAGACGAAGAGAGCACCACCCCGAGGCAAGGCGTAGCGCGAGAGGCGCAAACCGATGTTCTTCGCCTCGGAGCTTGGAGCGTGGCACGCCAGACGTAGTGCCCTGCTCTATCTTCGAGGACTTCCCCAGCGATGCCGTCGGCACCGTGACAGGTCGCCCACGGCGAAGGTATAGGTGCGGAAGCCCTTTATCCGTACGTGCGACCTCACTCAGCTCCTCCGCCGTCGGCGCCGTGATGCGTAGCGTCTCCTTCACCGAGCGAAGTCGCTGGTGGAGAGCGAAGCCCTACGACAGGCGTGAGTGGCACCTGAGCCGAGCGTGGCGTACGCGTTGTACGATACTGCCCCCACAGCCCCTTGCCAGGCAGGAGGGTCAGAAGCATCAAAAAGCGGAAGACGAAAGGAGCGGAGAAAAGACATAGCTATAAGTCAAAAAGGATGGGCAGACTACCCGATATGCGTAAAGCCCAATGTGCTCTAAGAGCGGCTTCTCTTCGATAAGCCCCGATGATGGTGTAGGCGGAGGCTTCGCGAGGAAGCGATAGGTACGGCGCACCTGCTCAAAGATCCTGCGGAGCCGCCTTCAGCGTCTGCGTCGTCGCCTTGAGGTCGCACGTGTGGAGCTGAGCACGCAGGATGCGCTCTCTCTTCGGGGAAGCTGCTGAGGTCAATAATCGGGGCATCAGGAGTGTACAGGACGGCTTCATCCCACAGCCCCTCGGGTAAGGGCAGTCCAAGGCACGACACGTAGCCTCCAGAGCCATCTGTGAGCCTCGCCACTTACCATCGGGCCGTCCAGCCTGCGATATGCGGTGTGGCGATGAAGCACCGCTGTAGCAGCTCGCTATGGATGGTGGGTTCGCCCTCCCAGCAGTCGAGGATGAGGTCAGCGATCTGCCCACGATCCAGCCCCTGCATCAGGACTCCCCGGGGAAACAGGGGCCGCGGCGGGCATTGATAAGCAAGGGACGACGCACACACCCAGCGAGGAAAGCCTCATCGACCATCCCGGCCGTGGCATAGTTCCCCGTACGTGTCAGGGGTACGTGAGCGTGATGATGTCGCTCTCCGCTGGATGGTCTCCAGGCGAGCGAAGCCTTCTGCCCCTCACGCGCAGCTCGAGGAGGGTCGCAGAGCAAGGGACGCAAGCCCAAGGCACCTACACGCTCGCGCCAGTCGGCCACCGACATTCCCCACCCCGACGATGCCGATCGTCTTCCCTCGCAGAGAAACACCACGCACCAGCGACCAGCGCACGAGCGAAGAGAGGACGTACTGCACCACGCCCCCAGCATTGCACCCAGGAGCATTCTCCCAGCCGATACCAGCCGTAGCGACAGTAGTCGGTGTCGATGTGGTCGAAGCCGGCAGTCGCCGTGGCAACGAACGCCACGTCACTCCCCTCTAAGAGGGATTGATCATTGCATCGACACTGCGGATGAGCAGCGCACGCGCTCACGGATATGCTCGGGCGTGAACTCCCCGTGGGGTAGCGACGCACTCGGCGACCTGCTCCACCAGTCCATCCAGATAGGGCAAGGACGAGTCCAGCACAAAGAGTGGCTTATCCATCACGTCATTCGTATCAAAAGTGTTATCCCGACCACCGCCTCAAGAGGCGGCGTGGTCAGGATATTACGAAGTAGTCCCAGTTAGATTATCCCCAAGAGGACTCTAACTGAGGACTACCCTATTTAGTTAGCATGCACCTCGACAGCGCTGTCTTCGGGCAATTCGATCTTGCCGTACTCTTGCTCGAAGCCAGCCAGATGCTGCTCCAAGAGGCGCACCAGACGCTTCGCATTGTCGGGAGTGAGGATCTGACGGCTGTGGACGCGCGCCGACTGCTGACCTGGGAGCAGACGAACGAAGTCGAGGATGAAATTCGCTCTGGAGTGCAGGACGACTGCGAGGTTAGCGTACTGACCCCTGACCGACTTCTTCGGGGAGCTCGATGTTGAATTGGGAGTTTCCTGTTCTGCCATTGTTTCGTTGTATCTATAAATGAATGAATGTAGGCGGGCTTAGCACCGCTTGCTCAGCGTACTGCGCTCCCTCCAAAGATAGTGAAACGCCCTGAATCCCCGCAGAGTAGCCTCGCTGGCGCACTCCATACTCCTGTCATCACCAGCACCGAAGAGTAGAAAACGATGAACCTTGGCGGTACTTCGGGAGCTTGACTCGGCTTGTCCGTGCTCCATCCTGACAGGCTAGAGTAGCAAAGCCCCACGGCCTCCCTGGTGGGAAGTCGTGGGGCTTGTTGTCCTTCGTCTGGAGGAGAAGCTAAGAAGCGAACGCCTTACTTTACCTTAGCGACGATAGCCTTGAAGGCTTCAGGATGATTGACTGCAGAGGTCAGCGAGGACCTTACGGTTGATCTCGATACCCTGAGCGTGGAGAGCACCCATCAGGCGAGAGTAAGAGAGCCCTTCGAGACGAGCAGCAGCGTTGATACGCTGGATCCAGAGGGCGCGGAAGTTACGCTTCTTGCTCTTGCGATCGCGGAAAGCGTGGGTCATGACCCTTTTCCCAAGTCGTTCTTGGCTACGGTCCAGACGTTCTTGCGAGCACCATAGTACCCACGCGTGAGCTTAAGGATGCGCTTGCGCTTAGCGCGAGAAGCTACACGGATGTGACTGATCTTGGCATGATGTTTCTTCTTTGTGATTGGTAGCGACCTGCCGAGGCCTGCGAGAAGCGGAGAGCAGATACTTGATTGGCTTACCTCTCTGTTACTGAATAATCGTTGTGCTAACTTGCCGCTTAGCGAAGGCGGAGGAGTTCCTTTACTTCGCGTACGTCTACCTTGTCCACGGTGGTGAAGTAGGTGAGGTTACGCTTTTTGCTTCTTCGTCTTCTTCGTGAGGATGTGACTCTGAAGGCAGCTGTTTGCGCTTGATCTTACCAGAGCCAGTGAGCGCGAAACGCTTCTTAGCGCTGGAGTTTGTCTTCAGCTTAGGCATTTTCTTTTCGTTTATATAAGTTATTTCATTGACCCAGCTCCACTGACGCAGCCTATGCGCGAGGTGCTGAGATGGGGTAATCGTAGTTAGTCTTCGGAGGAGCGTCCGTAGAGGCATCGTCCTTGGTAGCCTTCTTAGGGCAGGGGGCGGCCTCTTCGAGCGAGCATGCATGGTCATGCGCTTGCCTTCGGAGGACGGCGCATATCTCTACACGACCGTAGTCCTCGAGGTCATTTGCGAAGCGCAGGAGGAGCACTTCGCCCTGATCCTTGAAGAGGATGGATCGACCACGGAAGAAGACGTAGAGCCTTGACCTTCGAGCCTTCGCTGAGGAAGCCCTTAGCGTGCTTGAGCTTGAAGTTGTAGTCGTGGTCATCGGTCTGAGGTCCGGAGCGGATCTCCTTGACGACGACCTTGACGCTCTTAGCCTTCTGTTCCTTCTGCTTCTTCTTGAGCTGGAAGATGAACTTCTGATAGTCGACGACGCGACATACTGGAGGATTGACATTGGGAGGAGATCTCCACGAGGTCAAGCTCTTTTGGTCGTTAGCGATGCGGAGAGCTTGCTGTACTCGTAGCATACTCCCTGCTCCACATTGTCCCCTGACGAGGCGACTTCCTTAGTGCGAATAGCCCGTGATGCGGTACTGGAACTTTTGTTTGTTGTCTACTGCCATTCAGTATGTGTTGATTGTATGCTTAGCGAGTAAGGTGGGCTACTTTAGCCTCAGCCTGCCAGGCGTTGAGCTGGCGGGTGTACCTCCCAATTTGCTCGGCAAAGGTAGCGATTTTTACTGAACCCTTTGTCACCCTCACCTTGCACGCGTACAGACACTTCGCCTTCCTGAGCTTCCTTCTCCCCGACGATGAGCATGTAGGGGATACGCTTGAGCTCATTATCACGGATCTTACGCCCGATTTTCTCGTTGCGATCATCGACCCGTGTGCGGATATCTTGGGCGCTGAGTGTGGCTGCTACCTGATGCGCGTAGTCGTTGAACTTCTCACTGATGGGAAGGATAACGACCTGATCCGGCGTGAGCCAGAGGGGAAGTGCCCAGCGGTGTGCTCGATCGAGGACGGCGACGAAGCGCCCATAGAGCCGAAGGGCACGGTGAATCATCACGGGGCGGTGCTTCTGTTGTCGGCACCGGTGTACTCGAGGTCGAAGCGCCCAGGCAGGTTGTAGTTCACCTGGATCGTACCCAGCTGCCAGCGACGGCCGAGGGCATCCTTGACCATAAAGTCGAGCTTTGGTCCGTAGAAGGCAGCTCCGTGCTCGATCTTGGCGGGAAGTCCCTCGGCACACGCCTCGATGATGGCCTGCTCCGGCACGCTCCCAGTTCTCTTCGCTACCGATATACTTATCGCGCTTGACCTGGTCACGAAGGAGATCTGAGCTCGAAGCCTCGAAGTTCAGAGCCTTGAAGATGATGAAGATGATGTCCATCACCTTGCAGAACTCTTCCCTTGATCTGATCGGGGCGACAGAAGAGGTGGGCATCGTCCTGCGTGAAGCCACGCACACGCGTCAGACCGTGGAGCTCACCGCTCTGCTCGTAGCGATAGACCGTACCGAACTCAGCCAGACGCTGGGGCAGGTCACGATAGGGAGTGAGGGCCAAGGGCCTTGAAGATCCTCACAGTGGTGAGGGGCAGCTCATTGGCTTGAGCATGAACCTTCGCCTCCTGTGGCGTGGTGATGGGGCGGAAGGAGTCCGCACCGTACTTCGCCCAGTGACCCGAGGTGACGTAGAGTTGCTTCGAGCCGATATGTGGGAGATGACCTGCTGATAGCCGAACTGCTTCTGGATCTGCTTGAGGAAGTCCTCCAGACGCAGGCGAAGCTGCGTACCACGAGGCAGCCACAGGGGAAGACCTGAGCCGACATTCTGCGAGGAAGGAGAAGAGGCCAAGCTCCTTACCGATCTTGCGGTGGTCACGCTTCTTTGCCTCTTCGAGGAGGGTCAGATACTCATCGAGCATCTTTTTCTTCGGGAAGGTAATCCCGTAGAGGCGCGTCAGCGTTTGCGCGTCTCATCGCCACGCCAGTAGGCACCAGCGACACTCAGCAGCTTGATAGCCTTGATGTAGCCCGTGTTGGGTACGTGTGGACCACGGCACAGGTCCGTGAAGTCCCCCTGCGTATAGGTCGTGATCGACCCATCGGGGAGGTCTGCACAAGCTCCAACTTATATTCGTCACCCTTTTCTTCAAAGAACTTCGTCATCGGCCTTCGTGATATCGTGGCGGGATGATCGGCTCCCTTGCGTGCGGCGAACTCCGCCATCTTTGCTTCGATAGCACTCGAGGTCGGCATCACGGAGCTGCACACCTCGCCTAAGTCAATATCATAGTAGAAGCCATTCTCAATGGCGGGACCGATACCGAACTTCACCCCCAGGATAAAAGCGACTGCAGTAAGCTTCGGGCATCAGGTGGGCACTCGAGTGCCAATAGGCGTACTTCCTTCGGGATCGTCCCACTTATAGAGCTTCAGCTCGGTGTCCTCCTGAGGGGACGCATCAGGTCCCAAATCTGACCATTAACCCAGCGGCGAGGACATCCTGCTGCAGTAGCGAGGGCTGATACTGCCAGCGATATCCCACGATGTCGTACCTATGGGTACTCACGCTGACTACCGTCAGGAAACGTGACTTTATCATTGAGCTCATTCTTATACAGTTTGATTACTTGATTTGTCTTACAAAGGCACGACAAATATAGGTACTTATCCGACGTGCGTAGCAGGGGCTTTGCTCACACCATACCCCTTGCTTACAAAAACGAAGTGGGTGCTACTCGATGAAGCAGCACCCATTCTACTGGTGACCCCTGGTGAGGGTTTCGAACTCACGACCCAGTGATTAAGAGTCACTTGCTCTACCAACTGAGCTCATGCAGAGTCATTCCCATCTCAGCCGTTTACTACACCTTGGTGAGCGATCGGCTTTTGATTTCGACTGCAAAGGTAAGACAAAAGCTTTTCATTCGTGCAAATATCCGAGCTGGTTGAGCTGATCCTCCCCGACCAGAGAGGCTCTGATCGGGGAGGAGGTACAGCCGTAGAGGCACAGAGTCCGGCTGGGGAGGCTTAGACTCCTACATGCCCACCCGAAGTACCAGGGTACTGTCTCTGGGGTGCCTCCTTCGGTGTGCGTTTCTTCCTTAGGCTTCAGGCTCTGTCCTTCTTTTCTCCGAGAGGCTTCTTCCTCAAGGGCAAGGCGCTCGAAGGACATACCATCCAGTCGGAAGTACTTAGGATTGGGGCGAAGACGAACACGTGCGCCGGCGATGTGCTGCTGTGCGACGAACTCCTCTTCCTGGCTACGACCCCTGCTCCGCAGCGTGGGCAGAAGTGTCCCAAAAGCGGCCGAAGTCAACGGACTCCCTCCTGCCACCAGGAGCGCGCCATATCGGCAGAAAGATTGATGATCGCGGCGACCTCCATATAGCTGAAGGTCGTGCCCCTGCGACCATATCGCAGAAGCGCTCAAAAGAGACACGGCCACGCGAGCGAGCAGTAGCCACAGTGACGGTCTTGCCGGCAAACTTGCTGATCTTCATCTCGACATCACGAAGCGTGTAGCCGAGGGATTGCTTGGTTGTTCCCTATGATAGAGTACAAATAATAAAGTGAATAAAAACGTGTTGTTGCCCTCTCTCTTGGAGGACACTGCAAAGGTAGAGTCTTTGAGGTGGGTGTCATCTTCGTCCTTTTGGTTCATGCTTACTTTGATGGGAATTGATCGGCTACTTCATCGGCTCTTTGTAGGAAAGATGATGCCCCGCTTCGTGGGTGAAGGAGAGGAGGAAGCAGGAAGAAAAGAGGGAAAGAATGGGCTGACCGTAGGAGGAAGGCATCCATTGTCCTCTTATCACCCATATATATATGACGTACGCGCGCGTGATCCAGAATAGATCACGCACGCGTACTGCGAGAGGAAGGGCGAAGAGTCCCTCTGGAGACTCAGGGCTTACTCGGCACCTCCGCCGAGGGCATTGTAGAGATTGACGACAGCCTGCATCTTACCGAAGCGGTCACGGAGCTGGGCATGAGCTGCGCCTGCAGGAGTGACGCTGGGCGGTGATGACCTCGAGGTAGGAGGAGGTTCATTGCCTGTCTTGAAGAGCGTCTCGTGATGGAGAGCATTCTTCTCAAGGCTCTCTATTTGCAGGCTTTCAGATTTGATTTTCGCCCTGGAAGCCCTTGTAGAGAGCCAGTGCATTGCCTCGACCTCTTGCTCCAGCGTTGTAGAGACTTTTGCTGAAGTTGCCGAGCTGTGCTCTTCCGGCTTCGGCGACGACACGAAGACCTGCGATGAGCTCCCCTCGAGGAAGATCGGCTGCGCTAAGGGAGCTTTCAGAGCCGAGGCGATGAACTTCATGGGCCTGTCACCGCCCGCCCGAGGGCGCTTTGTCCAGCCAGCACTGCCGGTGATGGTAAGGGCGGGATACAGAAGGCAGCCCGCGCTCCCACCTCTGATAGTAGCAGACGTGCTCACTGCTGCTCTGCCATACGCACATCGGGGCGAGCGGGCCAAGAGCTGGGCAGGGATACCGAGGCGCTAGCTGAGGTGGCAGCTGCTGCGACTCTAGTTGGCAGAGCGCACGGTAGCCACGAGGCGACTCCACCGAGGAGCAGGGCCAGGCATTCTCCGTCGTGGTGACTCCGTCGTCTCGATCTCCGGATGGAAGCCTCTACCTGATGGAGAAGGTTGGCACGGGCAGACCGTACGGAGGACTCCACGCACGGCCGAAGTCCTGCGCCTGCATCACTCGAGGGTATGGGCAGCAAGTGGCCGCCGAACGGGGTGAGCTGAGCCGGCGGTCGAGCATCAGTAGCGTGTGTAGCCAGCTATCGCCACATCTCGAGATGAGACACGGCATACGGACGAGTTGCCGATAGGGCTCTCGGCACGAAGGAGCAGGGCTCTGTGCCAGAGCGCGAAGCTACTGCGTAGGGAGCCGAAGAGATCCACCCGCCAGCTGGCTTGCATGGGGAGGGAAGAAGCTGAAGGCTGGGGCGTGCCTTCGCCCTTATTGGCCGAGAGGGAAGCGTGCGAGCGTCAGCGAAGGGAAGAAGGAGGAGGCGTGCGTACTGGAGCCAGCCTGCCTGCCCGCGTGGAGAGGTGGGCGGTGAGCAGATCTCACATTCCCGCGCCAAGGCTTTCTCGATGAGGCCTGCAGCCGTCGCATCCGTGAAGAGCGTACGCCACGGCGTGCGCCCTCCGAAGGAGGTAGTATCACGCTGGAGCAGTGTCACTTCAGCCCCCACGGTAGACGGAGGTATCTACCGTAGTGGGCTGCCAGCTCGAGTAAAGTCCGCAACTCGAGAGGGTGAGCGTAAGTGGGCGAAGAGAGGGAAGGCCATGCTTTGAGCGTCATCATCTTGATTGGAGGCTTGGGTGGAGGGAAGGGATCTTCCGTCCAGCGCTTGATGCGCTTCCTGCAGGGCTTGGAAAGATGATGAAGAGGGTGTGGAACGCGAAGATCTGCAGTGGAGCATCCCAAGGAGCATCCCACTCGACAGTACTTGCTCCTAAGGCCGCATTGCCATTGGCCCGCGACACCCGAGGCGAACACATCAATGGCGGCAGGAGCCCGATGATCATCGCCAGCGAGGTCATCAAGATCGGGGCGCAGATCGGGCTACCGCTCCGTGGATGGCACCCTGATAAGCCCCTGACCCGACCGACGACGCCTCGAGGGCGAACCCACGATGAGGATGAAGCGTCTGCGCTAAGAGTCCGATGAGCATAGCTGAGTGGATCTGCAGACAGATGTTGCTGGTATGTGCCTGAAGAGGTTGAGCGAAGAGGAAGGCACCTGAGAGCCCAGTGAATGGAGAGGACGACCGAGAGGGGCAGGATATAGCTCGCATACGCGCCCAGGATGAGGTAGACGAAGAGCAGACAGAGCCGAAGATGAGTAAGGCGGTCGTGTCGGACGAATTTTGCCTCGCGCGTCATACCAGCATAGTCGCAGCCGTAGCCTGCCGAGAGGGTCGTGCTGGCAACCCCGGAGACGGCACGGAGGACGTCCCCGTCGAATAGCCGCAGCGCGATGCCATCACGTCGATGGAGGTGCAGAGGTTGAAGCGGTTCGGCACCCGCTGGACCGTAAACCTCTCCGTGGTAATGAAGGAGGTGATCGTTATCTCACCAGAGGCGGTGCGCACGTAGAGGCTGCTCAGGGCATTGATGTCGAGACGCTGCCTCGGGGAGCCAGACTGCAGGAGGACACGGTAGAGCCGTCATAGCTGCTGAAGTTCGACACATACATCCCTCCGAAAGCGTCTGCGCAGGGGTGGAGAGGATCGCCTGAGGGGTCGTGCCCGCACGCATCGTCGCGGCCACATCGACACCGATGAGGCACTGGGGAAGCTTCGGGCTGTACTGCGTCATCGCATAGGCCACTTTCGCGGGCGCTGAGTGCGAGGAACTTCTGCGTCTCGGCGAAGAACTTTATCCAGCGCGCCTCCTGGACTTGATCGAGTATCGCTGTCAGCGACACGCCCGGAGGCCATCCCCACAGCCCTGGGATCACCGGTGGGCCACTGCTAAGACTGAAGCATCCTTGATGGTCGGAGCCATAGTATGAAGAGCTTGCTCGCCACCTCGCCCGTGGTGACACGGCGCTCACCAAAGGGCTTCTACGGTGGAGGAACATCGAGCCGTGTAGTCTCGACCCTCGAGCCACCCATTAGGCGAAGCTCCTGAGATGTCAGCACCTGCCTGGACTCCCTTCCTGAGCCTGGAGCAACCTCAGCGATATCCTTTGAGGAGCCTTCTGTCTTCCTCGCGGGCCTCGTCCCTGAGGCGCGTGGCTACGGTGGACTCATCACCGTCGGGTATCCTCCTGAGGCACGAGCCTGCTACATTGGTGAATCCCCATCAGCACGCCCATCACGGCGATACTCCTGAGGACGATGAGCCCCGTGGTGAGCTTGTGCCGCGTGAAGAAGGCGACTCCACGGTGCAGGGGGTGAGGAGGCGGGTGCCTGTAGACTGGCACTAAACGCTGTATGGAAAGGTCAACATCAGCCAGACTCTTTTCGCCCCGAGTGCGCCTCCCGTGAGGGCGTAGCAGCAGGCGCAAAGCGTGGGCTGCCGTCAGGCATTGACAGCCGAGATGGACGATGGAGACAGCCATCGTGACCCTGAACTCACGGGTAGAACGCAGGCACCGCTAATCCCCGAGATGAACGGACGACGGGACAAGACCGCCGCCATCACCAGCGCGTGATGGAGATGACGGCGCCCGAGATCTCGCTCATCGCATCCATACTCGGCCGCACGTAAAGCTGACTGATAGCCTTCGGTCGAGCTTCTGGCGTGCACGGCCTCGACGACGGCCAATGGCAAGTCATCCACGACAATGGCGATGGCTAAGACCAGAGCCGAGAGGGCCAGCAGGTCCAGCGAGAAGCCAAAGAGCTGGAGGAAGAAGAACGTCCCCACGAGCGAGGATACGGGTACGTGAGCGACGCGACGAGAGCGTACTGCATGCAGATCTTGCAGGAAGATGTAGGACGACGATGAAGACCAGAGAAGGCTTCTGAGGAGTGTCTGATGACGTGCTGTTAGAGGCGGAGGAAGTCCGGACATCGAGGACATAGGTCATCTCCATCCCAGGAGGGAAGTCCTTCCAGCTCCTTGACTTGAGCTTGATGGCGGTGACGATATCGCTGGCATCTGAGCCAGCGATCTGCGAGACCATCCCCTGTGATGGAGGGGTTGCTGGAGGAGGGAGTTGCTTGCGTGCTGAGGCCTGAGTTCGATCTTCGCCACGTCCTTGAGGCGGATGATGCTGCCAGCATCGTTCTGACTTGAGGATGATGTTCTCGTAGTCGGTGAGACTTTCAGACGCCCCTTGTAGCGGAGCGAATACTGTAGGCATGGTTGCTCGACTCGCCGAGGCCCCAGGGGCAGCTCTCGAAGTTCTGCGCTGCGAGCAGGGCAGAGACGTCATCAGACGAGGGAGAAGGCGCGCATCTTGTCGGGGTCAAGCCACAGACGCATCGCATAGGTATCTTTGGCTGAAGGTACCCGCCGAGCCGACACCAGGCACACGCTTGAGGGCTGGGAGGATGTTGATGTCGGCGTAGCGAAGAGGAACGTGCATCGTAGCGACCATCCTGCTCGTGAGCGAATAGACGAGCAGCATACTCGACTGACGCTTTCGAGTCGTCACCCCGACACGCACGACATCGGCTGGGAGGAGGGCTTGAGCCTGCTGGACACGGTTCTGCACATTGACCGCTGCCATATCGGGGGTCGGTGTCCTTGAAGTAGACCCGTGATGGACGCACTCCGGAGTTGGTCGCCGTAGAGGTCATATAGGTCATCCCTTCGACCTGTTGATCTGCTCTTCGAGGGGGATGATGACGGAGTTGAGCACCGTCTGAGCGTCGGCACCTGCGTAGGCGGTGGAGACCTGTATGGTGGTGGAGCGAGGTTGGGGTACTGCTCGATGGGCAGCCGTATGAGCCCGATGATCCCGAGGATGACGATGAGGATGGAGATCACCGTCGAGAGGATCATGAGAGATAATCTATTGGAAGTTCATTGCGCTATTGGCTTCGGGGGTGAGGCTTAGTGTTGGTCTGCTGCGCCCTGCCCCATCATCTGCTGACGGATGGCGGCTTGCTGGCGGCGTAGGCTTCTTTCGGTGAGAGGCTTGATGACCTCGCCTTCCTTGACACCCGCAGTACCTGCCACCAGGATACGATCGCCTCGCCTTCAGTCCGCTGGTGACGGTGTAGTTTTGCCCATCATCGACGGGGCTGACGGTGATTTCGGTGAAGGTGAGCTTACCCGCTTGGTCGACGGTGTAGACGAACTTGCAGCATCTCGATGGTAGCTGTCTGGGGAACAAGGATCGCCCCACGCGTCCCGGTGGGCAGAAGGATCGTCCCCGGCACCGCTGCGCAGACGACCTGCGGCATTGGGGAAGTCGACACGCAGGGTCACGGCGCCGGTGGTCTTATCAACGACACCGCTGATGCCCTGATCGTCCCTTCCTCGATACTCTGCCCCATCGGAGAGGCGCAGACGCACCTTCGGCAGCGACTGAGCGGACGGGAGGCATTGGCCCCAGCGAGCTGCTGTAGGTCACGCCCGAGAGGGAGAAGCAGACAGCAGTTTGGCGTGCTGGACACCTAGCGCCAGGGCGCGAAGGGACTCTGTGCTGCACGAGGTTTCCACACACGTGTAGTTGATGACGCCGACCAGTCCGAGACAGGGCTTTGTGATGGTGCAGAAGGAGAGGCTGCGTGCTGGAGACCAGGGTGCCTGAGTCGACGTGACTCTGCGCCTTCAGCACCGTGCAGTACGGTGCGACCTCTCTATAGCTGCTGGAGCTGATGATGTTCTTAGACGCAAGAGGTCAGCGGCCATTGCGCTGGTTGAGCCGAGCTGCTGGCTACGTTGCTCGCGCAGCGGAGAGGCTGGCGGTGGCCTGTGAGACAGCTGCCCCATAGGTGTATATACCACATCGAGCGAAGAGGCCGACCAGCCTTCACGCTCCGCCCTTCGGGTGACGAAGACCTTTGCAATGGAAGCCCGACACCTGCGAATTTTCGCATCATCCTCCCCACGGATGACAGCTGGATAACTATTATCGGTAGAGAAAATCTTCCTGCGGTAAGTGGTGCGCATGGGGAGTTCCTGCATTTATGGTGATCTTTGCCCTTGTTTGCTCCGTCTTCGTGCTGGAGCAAGAGGAAAAGTAAAGAAGGTACTACTGGTGGAGGAATAGAAGAGCGAAGTGGCACTGAAGTGCCGAGTAGACGATGATGACGCATAATACTTCTTGTGACTTATAAAGTTCTTTTTAGAGTAATAGAGTGTTTTTCTTCGAAGGTTTATTTCCTTCCAAGTTTTCTCCGCACTGCGTCCGAAGCGAGAAGCAGTTTGCGTCGTAGAGGAGGAGTGGACTATGCACCAGTAGTGGTCAGTGGGGCGATCACTGTTGGTCTCCCGGAGGCGCACCCACCACCGATCACCCCAGCGACCACTATAGCTCCGCCCCCATTTTCCGGCATCACGTGAGACCGCTGCACGGTCTCCACGTGGCACTGCCCTCGACGACAGTGTGGAACTTCTTTCTGCCACAGGATAGAACAGCTACTTATGCGGAGCAAGTCCTTTCACCCTCACGCTTATTTACCTCCTATGAGCATAAAGTCTACAACATCATTCTCTTCCGGCCACTCACGGCGCGTTACGCTCTCTCATCCTCTTGGTAGTAGCCATTCACCCATCGTCTCGAGCAGCAACCTCACCCGAACACTCGCCACAGGGGGTATTATATACCTATATCGTCGCTGAATTACTATCGTATAATTCTAGCGAACGATCGCCGTGCCGATGTTCTTCTTCATCCTCGACATTACGCCTTTTATAAGAAGGATTACGACAGGGAAGCCGTTTGGTCGAGTGGAACTCAAGAAGCGTGCAAAGACCTTGCTTTCTACCTTATACATACTATGGAATAGCCTCTACTTTGCTAAGCATTTCCTTCCAAAACTCAGCTTGAGACGCTCCTCAATCTCGAAGTCAGACCTCTCTATATCAACAGCTTCTCTCAGCTACTTCACTACTATTGATGATGTCATCGTTCATCCTGTGGTATATACGCAACTTGATCGTCCTCTGCCTCTTTGCTCATCCTCTACCGCATCCTCCTCGTGGAGCAAGGGATATATCTAATACCCTACTATTAGCCCTTTATCCGGTGCTGGGACGTAGGGATCACTGACCACACTTACCTCCTCTCTCTTCTGCTTCATGCTCGGTGGTTGGCCCGGAGATCAAACAAATTGACCCACTGAGAAGCTCCCAGCGAGTCAAGTATCTGGTTGCAAGCGATGGCCTTTAGGCTTGGGCTCGCCTTCCACTACTACCTCCTCTTCATCGATCGTGTTCCTCCATCTCAGGTCGCATTTATACTACCACGGGGTCTGTCAGTTCCTCTTGACACAGTACATCGCCGAAAGACGTCCTGCTATCACCCTAAGATTGAGCCAGTGGAGCCAGTATGTCTTCTTCATCTATGCTGCATCACACCGTACTCTCTTAGTAAACTGGGCGCGTGGCATCGTCTTCCGTGTGCCCTTCCTACGAGAAGAAGATGCCGATGGTGCCTACTCCGGGCTACTTCCTCATCGGGGTACTGGATCTCAGCCTTTAGCCTCACGACCCACGCCTCTCATCGAATCGCCCCACGAACCCCTCGCCATCCTCCCGGGAGGGCTGGATGATCTCGCAGGGGCGAAAGCAGCCAGCAGAGCCTAGTCGAAGAGGGCGAAGGGCCCGCCTGGCGCAGCAGAGGTGCGCAGCAGCCTGCCAGCACACTGGGTCTTTCGGCGATAAAGAAGCGTCGGAGCATTCCCGTCACGTGCCGTCAGTTGCTCGCCGACCGTTGCCTCACCGACTCCTGAGGGACAATCGAGGAACAATGGAACCTGTGCCCACGGTATCGTCGCACCCAGCAAGACGGAGCTTGGTGCGTAGCTCTAGCGCAGACGCATTCCCTCCATCGTGGCTTCTTGGTCGAGGACACCACACATCGGATAAGCCTTTCCCTCCTCATCCCGAATAGTCACGGCAGAGTGCACATCATCCCCCACATTTCGGCCAAGACACGCCCTCCCGAAGTCAAACATAAGCGGCAATCGAGCTACGAGTGCGCCTCGGCTTGGTGCGCGAGTTCGCTGGAGGTAAAATTCTGTGATAACCACCCGGGATATAAGCAGCAGGTCGCACTTCGGGAAGTGGCCTGTCCCTTCAGCGGCGAGAAGAAGGAAACTTCTCGCACAGTGATAGCGTGCGGATGTTCTCTCGTAGATGAAGTTGAACGCTTCATCACTGCGACAGCATCTTGCGCCGAAGGAGCGGGTCTGGGCTGAAGCTCTCTCGGCAGGGAGTGCGACGAGGTCGCATACACGACTCGAGCAAGCGGGTCGATCCACGTGCTTCTCGTGAGGGCAGCGAGCATCTCGGGGAGTGCATCCAGCTCCTGCAGCTCGCTCAGGGAGAGGCCTGGCGGCGCGAGGGCACTCGAGGCTGCCTCGGGATATAGCCCAGCGGAATTACCCGATGCTCGGCCGCCTACGGAGGAAGCGGTAACGATTTTCCGAAGCCACACGGTTGAAGACCACCCCGACGACTTCCGTATCTTGGCGGGAAGTGCTTGAAGCCGTAAAGAAGCGCACCGACCGAATAAGCCGACAGAGCGTGCATCAACAAGAAGTACCGTGGGGATGCCCACAGCTGAGCTACAGCCGCCGAAGAGCCATGCATACGCACGTAGCCGTCATAGAGCCCCATCACCCTCGAGGATGACGGCATCCGCCTCCTGCGTGTGACGTGCATAGACGGCACGCACGTGCCTCAGGGCTCATCATAAAGAGATCCAGATTGATCGAAGGGCGACCGCTGGATAGCCTCGTGGAACTTCGGGTCGATATAGTCAGGGCCACACTCTGAGCTCTGCACGGAGGCCACGATGCTTGAGCGCACGTAGCAGTCCGAGGCGTGAAGGTCGTCTTGCCACTGCCGACGAACCAGCTGCCACCAGCAACTGGGGGATGGATGTGAGATGCCATAAAGTAAGGTATTGGTAGGGGATGTTAGGCTTCCCTGATAGAGGGAGTAGTCCGCCTGACGGAAGGAGTCCAGCGGAAGGGGCTCATGCGAGAGCGCATACAGCGCAGCTCCCGAGCCCGTCATCAGCGCAAAGTCCGCACCGAGGCGTGAGCCTCGTCTTTGATTGCCGCGAAGGATGGGATGATGAGGGAAGAGGCTTGCCTCGAAGTCATTGAATAGGCAGTCGCGCCATTTCCTCCACAGGGCGAGCCAAGAGCTCCTCAATAGGTACTGCCACGGGCTTAGGAGGAAGGAGCCCACGGAAGGCCTCTGCCGTGGAGATATGGATGGGAGGCTTGACGATGGTGAGGTGATAGCCGTGGAGCTTGTCCAGCACAATCCGGGGTAAGCTCGTCGACGATGCCACGCCCCTACGGCAGGCAGGTTGCGCACGAAAGACAGAGGGCAGTCAGCTACCAAGCGTGAGGGCAATCGCCTCAATTCCTCCTGCGAACACCCCAGCGCGCACAGCTCATTGATGGCCGTCAAGGTAAAGGAAGCATCCGCAGACCCACCGCCCATACCTGCCCCGAAGGGATGTGGCTTCGTGAGGCGTAGTCGTAGCGAGGGAAGGAATGTACACGGCGCAGGGCGCGCACCGCCCGAAGGACGAGGTTGTCTTGTAGCTCCCCCGTCTCGACTCCGCCCATGACAATAAGTTCGTCTTCGGCCGTGTCGAGTCGCTCCAGCTCCAGCTCGTCGCAGAGTGGAACGGGAAGGAAAGCGAGTCTCTAACAGATGGTAGCCATCAGGGCGACGCCCAGTGACGAAGAGCCCAAGATTGAGCTTTGCATTAGGATAGACGTTCATCGCACAGTACGTATCAAGATAGATACATAAACGAAGAGACTCCTCAAGAATTACTTCTCGGTCTCACTCTCTCTTTGTACGCGGGATGAGTTTTGAACTCACACGCCGTAACCGGCACTACCCCTCAAAGTAGCGTGTCTACCAATCACCACCCGCGTATTTGAAGCTCGCAAAAGCTGAGACGCTGTGCGTCAAGGCTGTGCCCAGGACGAGGAATCGAGACCCGCACGTCTTTTGAACACTCGCACCTGAAACGAGCGCGTCTACCAATTCCGCCACCTGGGCTGACCTGATTGCTGTTTGCACTGCAAAGGTACAACAAAAATCTGATACTACCAAATAGACACCCAAATTGGTCGGAGCAAGCTTCACTATTCAGAGCCTACTCGTCGCCATCGGTGGAGAAGGTCTGGATACGCTTTAGTTCGCTTACTGCGAACACGTTCCCTACCCTCCTCATCACGGAAAGCGGAAGCGGTCATTTAGGGCCAAAGACCTCCTTCATCTTGGCGTGCGCTCTTTCGTGGGCAGATGAAGCTCCTTCACGCTCTTCGCGCTTGACAAAAGGCTTGCGTGGGCGGTCAGGAAGGCTGGACGCACTGCAGGACGCCTCCCCCTCAGGACGAGGAGCCTCGGCGACCTTCATCGCGTCGAGGACGATCAAAGCGACGAGGCTTCTCCGAGCGAGGAGACGTTCACGCTCAGGACGAGCTGCTCGGAGGCGCGCGTGGGGTACGCTCTCTGCCCTTCACCACCAGCACGCTCTGAAGTCCCTCTCGCTTCCCAGCGAAGAGGGTGTCGGCACGCAGCTCACACTCCAGCGAACCATTGAGCATCTTGATGCGCTCGCTATGACGCAAGCCAATCTTATCAAAGTGCTCGAGCTTATAGGCCAAGATCCACGCCGTCGAGCCTGCATAATTATGCTTGAGACGCTCGCCTATCATACGATAAAGCTCTTCGCCGTCACGCAGGCGCAGACGTTCGCCGTAGGGCGGATTGGTGACGATGAGCGCAGGAGCTTCGGGGCAGGGCACTCCTGCATCGCACGATGGCTCACGGTGATGAGGTCGGCAAGCGCCCGACATACGGACGTTGTGGCGCGCCACCTTCACGGCTTCGATGGAGCTATCCGAACCCGCTAAATATGGTGCTCGAAGGGCTTTAGCTCACGACACTCAGCTTCGACATCTGCGAAGAGGCGTAGGATCATAATCCGCCCAGCGCTGGAAGGCGAAGCTCTTGCGGAAGGAGCCAGGAGCAATACCACGGGCAATGAGCGCAGCCTCGATGAGGAGCGTCCCGAGCCACATCGGATCGATGGTCCGTCTCTCCCTGCCAGCCCGCAAGAAGCAGGATGCCAGCAGCGAGGACTTCGCTCAGCGGAGCCTCCGTCTGCGCAGCTCTCCAGCCACGCTTATGCAGGCCTCGCCCGAACTATCCAGTGCGAGCGTCACCTCATCGTGCGAAATATGAATATGGAAGAGGCGGTCAGGATTATCCAGACGCACCATCGGACGCTTCTCCACGCTCAGTGAAGTAGTCGACGAGGGCATCCTCGCCCGATAGCCTGCATATTTACTATGGGTAAAGGTCTCGGAGCAGACCACGGTGTCGAAGGCGAAGGTGTCGCCAGCCTGCATCCACTCGCCCAGTCCAAGCGCTTAAGCTGACGATACAGCCTCATCGGGATCACTGGCACGGAAGGAGGCGATGGGGAGAAGGATGCGTGAGCGGGTGCGCAGACGATAGTTGGCACGATAGAGGAGCTTCTATCTCCGGTGAAGGAGACCATGGCGGGCCCTCTTCGATATCGGTTGCCCCGAGGGCTTCAGTTCTTGTGCCAAGACGGGCTCGAGGGCCTGCAGCGTCTTGGCGATCATACGTGATTCTTGCTTCATTAGTCTATTGGAGAGAAGAGTGGAGCTAGGCCTCACGGCGTAAAGGTACAACATCCGACACTGAGCGCCACTCCTGCAAGAGGATATAATCGAAAGAGGTCTGACGTAATTGTGCTACATCAGACCTCCGCCTGTGTCGGGATACCAGGATCTCGAACCTGGGACCCCCTGCTCCCAAAGCAGGTGCGCTAACCGGACTGCGCTACATCCTGAATTGGCTTTTTCGAAGAGAAGCTGTACACACTCTCTTTATAGAGAGGGACACAGCTCCTTCTGGCGGTATGGACGGACTAGACCCGCGACCCCCTGCGTGACAGGCAGGTATTCTAACCAGCTGAACTACCACACCGTTCTTAGCCGTTTCTGTCTCTTGACGGTGCAAAGATAGGTATTTATCACCACACTACCAAAGCGCACCTTCAAGCGATGCATATTTGCACCTTCCCCCCACACATCGAGGTGCACATGCAAGCGGCCCCATCCAGACACATAGCGACACCACCCCATACGAAGCAGAGGTGTCGACCTATAGTGGTCGGAGAATGCACCAGTAGTGGTGACATGCATCGACCACTACTGCCCGCACGCCGATCAGTAGTGGTGGCTATTGCATCATACGGCACTCGCTTCCACTATAGCCTGATCTCCGACACCATGGTGCAAGGACCGAAGGCTTGATGGAGCTACTATTCAAAGCAACTGAAGCAGAGGTTCCCCTTGCGCTACTTCTATGGAGAAAAATGTGCCTGAAGGAGTTTCACTGGACAGAAATATTATCGTACCTTTACGAAGTACTCTTAGCTCCGATAAGGTGGGTAATCTGTACAACGATCCAACAGGAAGCTACGCAACAAGATTTGATGCTGGGAGAATAACGAAAGAAGATGCTTGTCATATCTGAAAAATTCTTGCAAAAACAGCTTGGAGACGAAAGCTGAGAAGAGGAAAAATTAAGCTATATAATGGAAGACTTGAATAAATACTGGGCAAGTTAAAACAGATAACAGAGAGATGTGCACCTGTCTCTATTCATGAGTGTGTTTTACATACAGCATTCTACGAAAAAGATCCTTGGAGCCTACGTCCAACTGATTATGGAGGTTGGACAGACGGAAAATGGGAACGAGTGGAACTCCCCGAAGAGTTTTGGTTGATTAGTCCTGACAGGAAGTATAAGTTTGATTTAAGAAAGTACTATGATGGGTTCGTTGTCCTGAACGATTTCTTTTCTCTTTTGCTCTCAATGGAGGTTCAACCTTTCTCGTTTACAAGGAGGTATTTATCAGTAAACAGGAGGAAGCAGTCTCATTATTGAGAGTAAATACTACTACATACAGTTCTACCTCAAGACAAACGACCTTATTGACAGAGAAAAAGTCTGTACTACAGCTAGAGAAGACTGAATTGGGTAAAGCGTATAGAACGTCTCTGCATTAGAGAAGATGTCACTTGGGAAGCCTTTTGTCATATCACCTAGTCCTATATCAACCACTTTGTTTGTTTCTGAGGAATTTCGTCAAAAGAGTGCGAGGAATGAAACTCATAGGAATAGAATTTCTCCCCTTCAGAAGAAGCTGGACTTAATAGTTTTAGTTTTAAATAGATTTGTGTCCTCTCTAGAAGTCATCAGTAGTCTATACGAACCTCTCCTCTCGATAGCTTATGCTACGTGGCTGCAGCCCCCTCGGGCGAGCTGACGATGGACACCTATGCCGATGGCACGAAGGAGTAAAGAGAATAGATCCCATAAGTATGAAAAGAAAAAGAAAAAGCAGGATATGAAAAGTAATCGTATAGCTGTTAAGCGGTTTGAGACTCAATGTTCAAAGTTCTAGCTACGATGGATAAGGAACTCCTTTACATACTAATAGAGGAGTATGGCATAAATGCTTGTGATCGAGATGGTCGAAAATATTCTAATATGAATTTAATCATAGAGCATTGTCATGATTTGATTAAACTCTTGTTGGATGGCTATGATATTGATGTGAATGCTAAGGATCTATATTTCCGTACAGCATTGCATTGTGCCGTTATTGAAGATGATCTTAGTAGTGTCTCAATATTAGTATCGCTAGGAGCTATTGTAGACGCGCAAGATAAAGATGGAAATACTCCATTATTTTTAGCTATACGATATCGTGTAAGCCCTGCGATAACGGATTTCTTATTGGCACATGGAGCATCACTAACTATAAGAAATAATTACGGAGTAAAACCTATTGACTTGATGACAGATTGATTTTCGGAATCATCTTTCGGGTATCCCAGTATGGAGTCTATTTTGATAGCGTACACCCGTCTCGAGCCGAGTGTCGGTCGTTCTCTGCGTTCTGTCGAATGGATGTGGAAGCTGATTCCGCTGTCAAGACCATCGTGGAGTCATCAACTTCTTCCACGACTACGAGGAGCGTCTTCGGGAAGTACGCAATGAGAATTGGGAAAGCTACGATTTCACGTTAGATGCCGCAGGCTATGTCATTGCTGAATCGGGCTTGACGGAGCAGTCCTCGGAGCTCTCCGATATGTGGGTAATCTGTGTCGCAACTTGATAAAATGCGGCAGCAATGCATGAAGGGATATTTTATGAGTAGAATAGAGACGTTAGAGACATTGTTGATCCGCCATTTGCTACGATCGCAACCTGGAAGAGGTACGACGAGATTGCGATGAAGCCCTCGAGCTGTTTACCAACGAACGTGAGTTTGGGAGCCATGGGAATGTCTTGATCTGTGCGGCGGCATCTTGGAGTAGTACTGAGCTCTTGGAATGGTTACTGATCATTTTCAGGACTAGATGTTAACTATTGCCATAATGGAGTCTCACCGCTTATTTGCTCTGTAATACACAGTAAGAGGTTTGTACCTGTGGTTATTGGAGCATGGAGCAATAATTGATCATCCCTGAGGGAAGGATTCCCACCGCAGTGGAGTGCAGCACTAGACGGAGATACCCAACTCTTAGAGCATTTGCTGAAGCTGGGGGCAGACCCTAATCGGATGCACGTCAATCTGGATACCTTCCACTGGATGAAGCAAGGAGCAAACGCCAAGTCTTGCAACGCCTCAATGCCATAGGACCTATATGAACAGCCTGATTGGGCCCTTGCAGACATTCCCGTAATGCCGTTATGGGGAAACTGATGCTCAAGCTACGGAGTCGAGTCTCCCCACCATCGTAGACGTCCTGTCGGATATAGATGTCTCGGCTTGCATGATGACCGTCAATAAAGATAAGCACCGCTCTACTCTTCACCCACGGTCTCTTTGCCTTGGAGTCTACATTCGAGCTATCCTTGGTCGTGCTCATCGATGGAATCCTTATAGTCAGGAGGCATTGTCACGCTTCCCCATTGAGCTGATGAGAGACTGAGCCTGTACTTCCCATGAGAATGTAGGAGCCCCATGATGGTCTATTCATCGATAAGGAGGATTCGTTGATCAAGGACTTACCTTGGCCTGAGGGTATTGTCGGTATGATGCTTACCTGCTTGCATTGGGCAGAGGACTTCCCATTCACCTTATATACCCTGCTTCCTGTCCGTAGCAAGCTGGAGGTGTCAAGGAAGCTAATATGATAGAGAATAATAGGAATGCAGGCTGGCAGAAGCTGGAGGTTAGAGGGCAATGCTCCAGTCCTCAATGGTTTTAGATAGAAGATCCTAAGGAAAAATAGATCCCATAAGTATGAAAAAGAGAAAATGCAGGATATGAAAAGTAATCGTATAGCTGTTAAGCGGGTTTGAAGACTCAATGTTCAAAGTTCTAGCTACGATGGATAAGGAACTCTTTACATACTAATAGAGGATATGGGCATAAATGCTTGTGATCGAGATGGTCGAAATATTCTAATGAATTTAATCACAGAGCATTGTCATGATTTGATTAAACTCTTGTTGGATGGCTATGATATTGATGTGAGATGCTAAGGATCGATATTTCCGTGCAGCATTGGGTCATGTGCCGTTATTGAAGATGATCTTAGTAGTGTCTCAATATTAGTATCGCTAGGAGCTATTGTAGACTGCAAGATAAAGATGGAATACCCTATTATGCTATACGATATCGTGTCAGCCCCTGCGATAACGGATTTCTTATTGGCACATGGAGCATCACTAATCATGAGAAATAATTACGGAGTAAAAACCTATTGACTTGATGACGGATTGATTTTCGGAATCATCTTCGTATCCCAGTAATGGAGGCTATTTTGATAGCGTGAGCACTTAAATTATTAGGTATAGTGTATAGAAGTTTGAATTTTTGGAATGAAGTAGAGGACAATTTTCTTTTGAATAAGACATTCTCTGATTACACTAAGATAGAATATATTAACTTATTTAATATTGATGTCATTAGAGATGGTCCACTGTTAGGCTCACTTTGATTTAGTTGGATAGCCTACCCTGATCGCCCCTCTACCTCATTGGGGTAAACCCAATATTGACTACAATAGATGTTTGATGGAGCTGATTGCTTTTGGTGTACGCAAATTCTCAATGCAGGGAATATCTACTCATATGAGAATGATGTTAGCAATCTCCAAAAATGATAAAAGTATATAGCCTTTCATTATCTTCTAGAGACGTAAATATTGAAATACAATGTTCAAATTTGACATTAATTTCTCCTTGCGTGTATCTGGTGGAGATTTATGATTTCGTTTTTGAAGCAGAAGATGATATCTGCAGGGGAAAACGAAAACGAAAGTCATATCATAAAATGAAACAGTTGAAAAATGGGTGAAACATGCGGTCTTCTATATGGAGACGAGAAAGGGCATTTTCATCTTGGGATATGCTGAACTTCCCTTATATCCGGTTCTATGAGGAGTTCTAGATGATCCTCAAGCACCTGCTATCCGTGAACTTAGGAATAAAAATATTCTGCTTTACTGTTGAGGCGTCTATCCAGGGTATTAAGGCAAGGAAATTTTATTTATCGCAAGGATATAGATCCTGATAGAAGAGAGATGTAGATTCCAAGCTGTGGATTGAAGTCTTGACGGATTTCGAGTGGTAAGGCTTTTTGAGGGGCGAAAATATAGAATTGACTTTTCAAATAACAGGAGGGAACCTGGAGGAATGCTTTTTAGAGATTGACCCTTGGTGGCAACAACAATGCAAGAACCTATCAGGAAAGGATATTATGGTATTTGTGATGATGTTAGCTTCTGTACAATATCCCAATAGAGGATTATAATCGGTATGCTCGATGTGAAGTCCCCATGATGTACTCTTTCCCCTACTGAATGAAAAGATTATATCTGAACTATAAAGGCTCAACATTATGTGGATCCTATCAAGGAGTTTGATGTTTGGTCGTCCTATCCCAAGTGAGTATAACGTCTTCTTTTAGTCTATACGCCAATTTTACAGAGCACAAGGAGCAACTGCTCACACTTTATCGGTGATGCATTCCCGTGAAGAATATCGATGAAATCTCGGGGAAGATTGGGGCATTAGTGGCAAGTTCAAGCGTTAGTGCTATGCCAAGTATGGTCGAGTAGTTAAGACTAGAGTAAGCGGAGGTAAAAATACGACAAGATAGCAAGATAGAAAAATCAGTAAGAACTGAACTTCAAGTAAGTAGATGTAATAAAGTCAAGTTAATTCGATGTGTTCGTCTTTCTTCGGATGCTATTTCGAGATTGATGAAGTAATAGGAGTGTAGATATGAATACTTTCATAAGATTTCTCATCTCTGTATGGCTATTGCTGGGGTTCATCTCATGCCATAGTCACGAAGGAAATAAAAAGACATCAATGCAAAAGTTTCGGTCAAAAGTCCCAATAAGCTATTTGCCAGCAGAACTCGATACTCTCTATCAGCCTCTTTCTCGAGATAGCTTCATATTACAAGAATTGCACGATGAATTTAGGAATCCAACAGAGAGGCTATTCCCAATGGAGCAACGAAAGGCACATAAGACATGGGTTCTGGAATTTACTTGGAGAGAGAAAGCTGATAGTCTGATCACAGTATGGTATATAAGAGAAGCTGATACATTAAAACGTCTCAGATATTTCAGGTACTCAGAATTCGACATTTTCTAATATAAAGACTCCTTAATCAGCCCCTTTTAGGTTCGGGTCATTCTTGATTCGCTCAATCTCCCTAGAGACAAGGGGTAGGATGTCCTATCAAGAATAAGATTATAACTTCATTCCCCGAAGAACAATTTACGACCTCATAGTATGCCTGTTTCAGTACCCCATAGATGATAGAAAAGGAAACATGCATTGTTTTCCTTGTCAGACAAGGAAGTCTTTTTGCTTTCAGAAGAGTGTCTTTACCCCTTGTTTGGATGCCGAATTGACGATTATGGTAAAACGTTTTTGTATCCATGCCATATCCTCGCAATTCAGGATTTTCTCACTCAAGCGATAATAGACAAAGAGAAAGAATACTGTTATGACAGAGATTATGTGACACTCATTTCTTTGTGGGAAAGGTTCGTAAATTTTTCCTCGGATATAAGTCTTTTTTTCTTCTTGGAGACTAAATTAGACCATATGTTACCTATCCTCTTGAAGTTACTTTTGGCATTTCTATGCACTGGACTACTCATTTGACTTACCATTTCGAGCTAGACGCAGCGGGTTATGTGGTGCGCGAGCAAGGCTCCGACATACAGTAACGTATCTCTAAAGCACGACAGTGCCGGTCGTATGTTCGAGGAGTTCCTCCGCAGTGGCAAGTTCATTATGCAGAGGATTTTTGAGGAACAAAGATATTGCTGTATTATTGTTAATGTCGATGATATTCAAAGTGTCTTTGCAATCTCTCCAATAAAATTCATAATCTCTTGGAGGCGGCATTATAAATAAGGCGTAGATAGGCTCTATGGGCTGCTGGATTTCAGTCTACTCGTAGCTCAGAGACGTATGCAAAAGAAGGGTCGTGAGTAGGGTACAATTCTCATCAATAACACGTGAACAAGTAGAGGAAGAGTATGCTAAGAGAAACCAAGAGGCAGAGTCTTTAGGAGTAACAAAATGGTCAGCATCCCGCTAATTACAGGATTGAGCATCCTGATGGAGAATAATACTGGAACCTGGTATTCAGGAACACATACTCGTTTTGGTCAATACAAAAAGTTAGCATATTGTATACATATGGGAATAAATTCAGTTTCAATTTATAGGCGTATCTGTAGAAGAATTCCATCTTTCAAGGACATAGAAGCTTTGATGCTTCTTTGTGCCGACGTATAAAAAGTAGATCCTGTGAGAAGTGTAGAACTATCCGTGGATGTCCTGCACAAAATATCTGATATTGTTTTGGGAAAAAGAGTGGTCGAGCTTTTTGCCCAGAGTGGCAAAGCTTCCATTCTGGCAGAATAACTTCCCATGGTATTTGTGGAGAACAATTATTGATGACGGAACTACAGCAAGATATTCAAAGATATCGTACTTCCGAGCATAAACAGATGCTTCTAGAGAAATATGGCAGAAAGGTGGAGGAGAGTTCGTTAGTTAAGAAACCATTCATATTAAATTCGCTTAATGAGGGTGCATATACAAAGGATTTAATTGACAATCTACTTAAGTTAGAGAAGATTTTCTTCTTAACAGGTATGGAATATCCTATTCAGGAGCTTTTCTGTTATTTCCAGCTAAGGTTTAGCCTATTGGATTGATAGATTATCTCTTATTTGTGAGGATATACATTAAAGAGACTTATGATATATAGCATAAGACATCTGTCTGGTATGCTATCAGTAGAGTAAACATTACATAGTCATAGATGTATTCGCTTATGCCACGTGGCAGCACCCCGATCGAGGCTATTTTGATAGCGTGAATGGCAGAAGCAATGCATGAAGGGATATTTTATGAGTAGACTAGAAGAATTATTTTCAAAAAGCGAAAAGGACTTGAAAAGCTTAGAGGGAGTTAAGAGAACTTATGTCGACATCAAGCTGTAAATAGATTGTAACACATGGGAAAACTTTTCGCTGAATTATATGGGTTTGTGATATATAATCCAGACTTACTGGATAGGTACTTGTTGAAAATCAAATTCCTACTACAGATGTGCTTAGAATGTTTACAGAAACAGAGCATGGTGATAGTGTCATTCAAGAGGGCATAGCCATCCCTATAGTAAATATTCCTGAGGGATATTATGATTTCACGCTAACCGCAGATGAAAGAGCATATTATTTGTCCGAGTCTAAAGGCTGGAGTGTCAAAATCACAACTGGGATTCTGAGAGTTATTGGCATTGGCTATCTAAACGATTTGAGTCTAATAGACAATCATAGAAAAGTTGATTTTCCAACTCTCCCCAAGGGTGGTATGAATTGTCTATACACAGTTTTCAACACAAAGGAAATGAAGGAGAAATATCTGATCGTGGATTTTATTTTGGACTTTCACCCTGTCAAGATTCAACCGATACCTTCTGGGTGAGCTAGGTTTTTGATTTTGGGCTAAGTATAGCGAAGATCTGTGTTAGGAATGTGTATTTTAGCAATCTCATAATATCATAATCATGGAATATGTAAGATACATACAAGCTCTTATAGAAGAGCAAAAAGCCCTAGGGGCTGTAGAAGGAGAGGTGGTTTCAAGATATGGACATATACCTCAGATAGCTCCCAGAGGCATATAATATCTATACATTTGCACCCCTTACAGAAGAGCGACTTGCACTGCTTGAACGAGTTCTTAATCGTGAGAGATGCCTAAACAATATAAAATATTCCTCACTCTTTTCAGTAATGGCATGCATATTTTTCCATCAGCTGTCTTAGTCTCGACGGACTCAAGGAAGTATAAACAGGGACTATGGTATTCAAGGCCCCTTTGATTTATCGGATCCTAATGTATGAACGTCCTAAAAATGCAGATAGCAATTGCTTCTTTTTGGGGCTATAGTTATGACGGGTCTCTTCTTATAGCATAAAGGACGACGTCTAGTACAGTATATTATTGTGCTCGGCGAGATGCAACTCCACTCAAAGAGTGGAATAGCTTTTCTGAGATGCTCATAGAAGAGATTCAAAGACTCAAATCTCTACATGACGCAGACGGAATGCTGAAATCTACCCGTAGAAGTACTCTCCCGATTGCCTAATAAATAGGGCACAATATAGGTTGATACTCCTTCTAAAAGGACTCTCTCTTCGCTTCGGATAAGCAACTGAAACTCGCAGGAATAAAAAGAAAGACACTATGAAGATACCCCTTGTAGGAAATGACAATATGGATGTTACAATTGAACGACGACGTTTTACTCAAAGAAGCTCTTGTCATTGATAGAGCAAACGTCTAAAAGATAAAGTTGTAGCTCTGTTTTTGCTAGCTTAGGTAGCAATAAGTTGGCTTGGCGTTCGGGACTTTCTGCCTATGCCGCATCTTGCCTACTATGACCATTTATTTGTCCTCTCAATATGCAAGAGACGAACAAGCGTCTTCAGTGTATGATACTTGCGATGTATGTGGAAATTGGAGGATAGGATGGGGACTCTCCACGGCTTTCATGGAAGATCTCTATCTAAATAGTGGTGGATATTGTAGCCATAATTTATCAGCTCTATGCTACATACTCGAATATACATTGTCTTTAGAGACTCCTCAAGTAACGAAGCAAGATATCAGATTTTCAACCAGATCATTGATTTATTAAAATTCGGATGTCTCTAGAGCGGCAGAGTTCAAAGTAAACTTATCAGAATACCAGGGTTTAAGGCTACGATAAAGCAATCTCAATATCTAATCGAGACTTTCAGGATATTGTGGCATACTCAACACTCCGGGACATATTGCTCCCTGTATCAAATTCTGTGATATGCATTTTGTGCCTCGCTCATCTCATAAAACTGATTGGTCATATCCTGCGGATCTTTGGAATCCATAATGGAATCAATAAGGAGTGCTTATGGAGTGGTTTGGGGATTATTTGTAGCTTCATGGTTTACCCAAAAGTAGATACAACGCCTCCAATGGTTCTGTTTTCATGTTCTTGTTATCCGAATTGGATAACGTTTGGTTACGTTATCGAAAACGTTATCCCAAATTCAGGGTGTTTTAAGCTACTTTCAGTTACCCTTAAAACAGGGGCTTGTTTATCTCAAATTTCCGTAAGTTGCTGATTTGTAGAGGGTAATGCGTATTTCAGGGCATAAAAAGGGCATGACATGCCCTAGTTGTTGTCTCGCAAGGATTCGAACCTTTGACAAACAGAACCAAAAACCTGTTGTGCTACCATTACACCACGAGACAGCCTAAGCACTACTTCACACTTGAAAGGCTCGATGAATGCGGTGCAAAGATGACATTGCTACCAACTAAACAAGCCATCTGAGAAAGCAACACCTGTCGCCACAGAGCGCATCACCGGCTTAGAGCGCCTAGAAATATCCGCCCTCAGTACACCTAATCAGGTGACCGAGGGCGGACATTGAGCGGTGAATCGCTCCACAGGAGCACTCACCGATGGAGGAAGGGAGCGCAGGAGGATTACTCTGCACTCATCAGGACGATGCGGTTCCAGACATTCTCATCGTAAGGCTGTACCGTATCACCCTTCCAGTCGAGCTTCAGACGATCGCGAGAGATGCCATACTTCTTGACGAGGGATGTCAGCGACAGCTTCGGCACGACGCTTCGAGAGGCCAAGGTTATAAGCTGGAGTACCCGTCTTGCGGTCAGCGTAACCTACGAGGGTAATCGTCTCGGTGTTGTTCTTCGCATATTCGGCGATGTTGTAGACATTGATCATCTGGTTCTGTCGACGACAGCGCTGTTGAGGCGGAAGTAGATGACATTACCGATGACCTTAGAGTCAGCCACTGGGAGAGCCACATCAGGGCAGTTCACTGGACGCTTTGCGAGCTCAGCATTTTCAGCGCGCAGGGCGTTGATCTGTCCGTTGAGGTCAGCGATCAAGGCAGGGTCATTAGGTAATGGCTCAAAGGCCTTTGTGACCGAGTGGAAGGTCAGCGAAGCGACCAGCCCTGAGCGATGAAGCTCGCATTGCTGAAGTATTCGCTGGGCGTACCTTCTACGCGTGCTTCTCCAGTAGAGGGAAGCGCAGGTCGGTAGCGGTAATCTTCCCTTCGAGGTTGAAGTCCACGTAGCGAGCCAGACGGAACTTCAGCTGCAGACCAGCATCAGCTTCTGGGCTGAAGCGTCTGGAGGAATCCTTGTAACAACTACAGATGGAAGCTCCGTGCTTATAGCCAACACCCACACCGACGAAGGGGATAACGTGGAAGAAACGATCTTCCTTGTAGGGAGTAAAAGTTCACTGCATCAAAGAGGAAGTCCAGATGAGCGAAGCCATAGTTTACCTTTATGACGGGGAGATCAGACTTGATCCCGGCGAAAAAGACCTGCGGGCTTAGCATAGTCGTAGAGACGACCGCCCTGCATCTGCAGGCGCATCCCGAAGGAAGGGGTGATCCAGCGACCAAGTGCGACATTAGGGGTTGATGTAGCTCACACGGTCTCCGAAGGAACATCATAGTTGTAGCCACCGAGGTTGATCGCAGCGGCATTCCCCAGCTTCGATGAACCAGTGTGCCTACCAGTCCCTTGACAAAGGCGGTCTCATGCGAAGGTTGCTGAGCAGGAGCTTGAGCCTGCAGGGCACTCTGTAGCAGCAAGTGCGCTGAGTGCAAGCATCATTATTTTCGTCTTCATTAGAGTTGAATGTCTTGACTTGAGATGGATTACTTAGAGCGGATGATGACGACGATCCCAGCCACGCTGTGTAGCAGTGTAAGGAGCTTCGCCAGCTGCCTTCCATTCGACAGTGATCTTATCAGCTGCGACACCATATTTCTCCGTCAGGAGGGTAGCGACAGCCTTAGCGCGCTTCTCGGCAAGCCCCTTGAAGCGACTTTCGTTCTTAGCGATATAGCCAGTGATGATGACTTCACCTTCACCCTTCTTGACGAACTCAGCAGCATCGAAGACCGTGATCAGCTGATCCTTGCTAACGACCGCCTTACCCTGCGTGAAGAGGATGGACTTATCGGCGACGAAGTGATCATTCGTAGCGACAGGAGTAGCTACGACATCGGGACAGTTAGCTGGACGCTTAGCGAGCTCGGCATTCTCAGCGCGCAGAGCGTTGAGCTGCGACTGCAGATCATCGATATAAGCCTGATCAAGGGGTTCGACAGCGGTGAAGCCTTAGCTACCGATGTTGAAGGAAAAGCCCAGCGACAGCCGACATACGGAAGGCGTTGGAGTAGGCGGGCGTGTAGGCCTTGCGGATGTTGAAGCCGTAGGTAGCCTCTGCCTCAGCGAAGACATTGACACGGGGAGCTACATGGAAGGAGAGCTGAAGACCAGCATTAGCCGTAGCCGCGTGTACCCCTGGGAGGGTCTTGTCCACGTGGTTGAACCTATGTTCGTACCCGACCCCTACGTAAGGGAGGACGTGGAAGACACGATCAGGATTATAGCTCGAGAGTAGTTGACTACATCCAGCATAAAGTCGTACTCACCACCCACGAAGTAGTTTTTATTGCGGTATCCAGTGAGGTTACTGTGGGTGTAAGACTCAGTAGATAGCTTCAGGCGCGTGGCGAAATAGGGATTGTGCCACTCACCCACAGCCAAAGGCGCCCGTCCAAGAGAGAGCGATCCATGAGCTTGGGGATACTGTTCCTTCGAGGAACATTGCCCCGACACCACCAGCGATCGAGATGAAGTGATTCGATCCAGACTCATGCGCAAAGGCTACACGATGCGCAGGGAGCGTCTGTCATTGAGGGCTGCGTTGTCTGCGCCTGTGTAGCCAGAGAAGAGGCTACAGCGAAGACCAGCAGCGTGTACTTTAGGTTCATAATTGAAGATACATTTAAGCAGATTAGCCTCTCTCGGAGGCAGTGCAAAGGTAACCGTTTTTGGTGGTTAAGTGTTCACCCTACTTGCTACTCCAGGGAAACAGCACTGTACTCCTATATATATTATCGTATTTTTGTAGGGTATGAGAGAGTTTATCATCACTGAAGCTAAGAGCGAGGGAAGCCGTCCTCGTCGGACTTATTACCAAGAACCAAAACGAAGAGCAGGCACGCGAGTACCTGGACGAACTGGAGTTCCTCTCCACGACAGCAGGCATACGCACCGTGCAGCGCTTCACCCAGCGACTTTGACCAAGCCCACTCCGTCACCTTCGTCGGCAAGGGAAAGCTCGAGGAAATACGCCTCTTCGTCGAGGAGCATGAGATAGGTATCGTCATCTTCGACGACGAACTCAGTCCTAAGCAGCTACGCAACATCGAGCAGACGCTCAAGGTCAAGATCCTTGACCGCACGAGCCTCATCCTGGATATCTTCGCCTCACGAGCTACCACGGCCTACGCCAAGACGCAGGTCGAGCTGGCGCAGTACCGCTATATGCTTCCCTCGACTGACCTGCCTATGGACGCACCTCGAGCGTCAGCGTGGGGGCGTGGGGATGCGTGGCCCAGGGGAGACACAGCTCGAGACCGACCGCCGTATCATCCAAGACCGCATCGCCCACCTCAAAGCCGAGCTCAAGGTCATCGACCGCCAGATGTCGATGCAGCGCAAGAACCGTGGCAAGCTCGTCCGTGTTGCCCTCGTCGGCTACACCAACGTAGGCAAGTCCACCCTGATGAACGTCCTCTCCAAGAGTGACGTCTTCGCCGAGAACAAGCTCTTTGCCACCCTCGACACCACGGTGCGCAAGGTCATCGTGCACAACCTTCCCTTCCTCCCTCTCCGACACCGTGGGCTTCATCCGCAAGCTCCCCACGGAGCTCATTGAGTCCTTCAAAAGCACCTTGGATGAGGTGCGCGAAGCTGACCTATTGCTCCACGTCGTCGACATCGCACACCCCAACTTCGAGGAACATATCGAAGTCGTCTCCTCTACCCTACGCGAGATCAACGCAGGAGCAGAGCAACCCACTATCCTCGTCTTCAACAAGATCGATGCCTTCACCTTCGAAGAGCGTGATGCCGACGACCTTGGGGAGCGCACTCGTCGCAACATCAGCCGCGACGAACTCCAGCAGACGTGGATGGCTAAGCTCGGAGAGAGCGGATGTAGCTTCATCTCCGCACGCACGGGCGAAGGGATCGACGAGCTCAAGCAACTCCTCTACGATCGTGCACGTGAGATCCACGTACAGCGCTTCCCCTACAACGATTTCCTCTTCCAAGACTATAGCATAGCTGATGGCGAAGAAGAAGCATAGCCTCTCATTCGCATAGCCTTCCCCAAGAGATGACGACTACCCAGCCCTTCCTCTTCGGAGCAGACTCCACTGCGAGACGTGGCATCCTCCTCCTCAACTTAGGCTCTCCCAACTCCCCTGCTGTAGCTGACGTACGCGACTACCTGCTCACCTTCCTGATGGACCGTAGGATCATCGGACTGAGCTATCCCGTGCGTCACCTCTTGGTGCACCGCATCATCGTACCCCGCCGTGCCCCGAAGTCCGCAGCCAACTACCGCACCATCTGGGACGACACCACCAAGACCTTCCCTCTGATCGCCCATAGCCGTTCCATCGCCGAGCAACTCTCTGCCCTGCGCCAAGCGCCTGTAGCCATAGGGATGCGCTACGGACACCCCAGCACCGCTGAGGCACTCCAAGCCCTCACCGCCCTGCCACAAATTGAGGAGATCGTCATCGTTCCCTCTATCCGCACTACGCACGTAGTAGCTACGAGACCGCTGTCGCCTTCGTCCTCGAGGAGATGCGCCGGCTGAAGCTACGCCCCGTGCGTCTGCGCCTACAAGAACCTTTCTACCACGACAAGGCGTACCGCTCCGCCCTTGCCGACAGCATCCGCCCCTACCTCTCCCAGCCCTTTGACCGCCTCATCGTGTCGATGCACGGCATACCGCTCTCCCACATCCCTAAGGCCTCGCCGTGGGAGAATGGGCACACCTCGTATTGCTGTGAGCGACGCCCTTGGCACGAGCGACACGGAGAGGAAGACTGCTACCGCCTCCAGTGCGAAGAGACCCGTCACTTCTTAGCCGAAGACCTCGGTCTGCCTCAGGAGAAGGTCGAGCTAGCCTACCAGTCTCGACTGGGCTTGCACCCCTGGCTTCAGCCCTATATGAGCAAGCGCATCCGCCAGCTCCCCACGAAGGTATCGAGCGTGTGCTCGTCGTCTGCCCGGGCTTCGTATGTGACTGCTTAGAGACCATCCAAGAGATCGATGCCGAATATCGCCACGACTTCCTCACCAGTGGCGGAAAGGACTTCACCTACATCCCTTGCCTCAATAGCCACCCCGCCTTCGTCTCCGCCCTAAGCTCCCTCTTAGACCAGACGAACGACACCCTCCACGCTCCCTCAGTGCGGAGAACCAACGTAAGTATAAATACTAACTCCACATAGCTTACTCTTTATGAAACGACTCATCATTGGGATGACTTCGCTCCTCCTGACTATGGGCCTCTCCCAGCGAGCCACGGCACAGACCAAGGCCCCCTGCTGCCTATCTACCCAGTACCTACGCCAGCGCAGATCAGCGTGGCAGGAACTGAAACCCTACGCCTTCGTACACTTCTGGGCCCACTACCTTCAACGACCTCGAATGGGGCTACGGAAATACCCTCATGAAGACCTTCGCTCCCGAGCGACCTCGACACCGAGCAGTGGGTCACCACCCTAAAGCGTGCTGGGATGAAGGGCGTGATCCTCACCGCCAAGCACCACGATGGCTTCTGCCTCTGGCCCACGAAGACCACCGACTACTCCGTCAAGAACAGCCCCTGGAAGGACGGCAAAGGCGACCTGGTACGCGAGCTGAGCGAGTCCTGCCGTAAGCACGGCCTGCTCTTCGGTCTCTATCTCCCCTGGGATCGCAATAGCCGCTACTACGGTCAGCCCGAATATCAGCGCATCTTCCACGCACAGATCCACGAGCTCACCACGCAGTATGGCAAGCTCTTCGAGTACTGGTTCGACGGTGCTAACGGCGGCAACGGCTGGTACGGTGGTGCTGACTCCACCCGTCAGATCGACCCGAAGTCCTACTACCGCTACGAGGAAGCCTCCGAAGATGCTGCGCAAGAACAACAAGGACATCATGATCTTCGGCGGTACCGTCCCCACCATTCGCTGGATCGGCAATGAGAAGGGCTGGGCTGGCGAGACCAACTGCGCTATGTACAATGAGGACAAGGCCAAGCACTACAGCGAAGCACAGTGGGGTATGGAGGACGCTCAACAGTGGCTCCCTGGCGAAGTCGATGTGAGCATCCGCCCAGGATGGTTCTACCACCACCCACGTGAGGATCATCAGGTGCGCTCTGTGGCGAACTTGGTCAAGCTCTATTACCAGAGTGTTGGACGCAACGCGAACCTCCTCCTCAACTGCCCCATCGACCTCCACGGACGTATCCCTGCCGAAGACTCACGCGCCTCATCGCATGGCACGACCACCCTGCAGCGCGCCTTCCGTGACAATAAGCTCCGTGGCGTCACAGCTACGGCTTCCAACCTCCGCAGTAAGACCACTAAGGTTTCGCTCCTTCACTCGCCTGTGACGGCAACACGAAGACCTACTGGGCTACCGCCGATGGCGTCACCTCGGGTAGCCTGACCTTCCGCTTCGCACGCCCCACGAGCCTCAACACCTTAGTGCTGCAAGAGTACATCGCCCTCGGGCAGCGTGTTAAGCGCTTCCACGTCGAGGTAGAGCGTGAGCCAGGCATCTACACGCCCATCGCTACCAGCGACAGCCTCACCACCATCGGCTACAAGCGCATCATCCACTTCGAGCCTGTCGAAGCTCGCTCGCTGCGCCTCCATCGACGAATCGAGAGGCCCGATCTGTATGGCGGAAGTCGCTGCCTACCTCACGCCCGAGGTGCTCGAAGCTCCAAGCGTGCGCCGTGACGAGACCGATAGCGTGCATATCTTTTCCACGACCCCAGGCGTACGCATCGAGTACCAAGTGACGGATGCCACAGGAAATCGCTGACCAACGGCTGGACGCTCTACACTGCGCCCTTCCATCTGGCAGAGAACCACGCTACGATCCGCGCACGCGTCTCCGCTGCGACCAACAGCGACCACCCCGAAGTAGCGACTCGCTTAGGCTATGCACCTTCACTCATCCAGACCCCCTGCGCTGAATGACGATGACCGCAAGGCACTGCTCGATGGCAACGGCTACACGACCGTCACCCTCGAAGATGGACAAAGCTCCATCGAGCTCTTCCTTGAGCAACCACAGCCCATCAGCAAGCTCATCTACACGCCTTCCCAGCAACGAGACGCTTCGGGACATATCCGTTCGTATAGCCTCTACCTCGATGGCAAGAAGGTCGTCAGCGGTCACTTCGACAATATCCGCAACAACCCCATCGCTCAGGAGATCCTCCTTCCAGCAGGGGCTGTCGGCTCCCGTCTCCGCCTCGTCGCCGATGCCCCTCGTAGACGGAGCAAAAGCAAATCACCCTCGGGGGACTCAGCATCGAATAAGCTATGCCCCTGATGACCCGCCCACAGCACGAGGGCGTCCCGTACGTGTCCTCTTCGTCTGCCTCGGCAACATCTGCCGTAGCCCTTCGGCAGAAGCCTCTCTTCCGCCACTACGTAGCGAGCCAAGGTGCCAGCGAGGGACTACGAGATCGACTCTGCTGGCCTCATCGCTCACCACCAAGGGGAACTACCCGACGGGCGTATGCGTGCACACGCCGCTCGTCGAGGGGTACACCCTCGACAGCCGTTCGCGCCCCATCACCTACGAGGACTTCTTTCACTTCGACTACATCATCGGGATGGATGAAGCCAATCGCTCGCGCCTCTTGGAGTTAGCTCCCACCGAAGAAGCCGCAGGCAAGGTCAGCCTCCTGCCCGAATGGTGCGAAGCAAGCCCACGCGACCACGTCCCCGATCCCTACTAGGCGGTGCCGAAGGCTTTGAGCACGTCCTTGACCTCTTGGAGCTATGCCTCCCGCCCTCTACGAAAAAGACTCGCACCATCTGAGACTATTGCATCATACGGCACTCGCTGCGTTGTTTGCGACATTCGGGCTTGTCATTTACAGGAGGCACTCCCTGCGCCCTCAGTCTTAACGCCTCATGACCGTTGCACAACTTCCCTGAGCAAGGGTTGAGTTCCTTCTAGTGTTTTCGGATAGGGGTTAGGACTGCAGAGAGGGCTTGATGTTACTTCCCCTTTCTCCCACTTCGTGAGCAAATGCCACGAAGTGGGAGATTTTCGCATATCTGGGGCTCCCGGTACACAAGAATCCTTGGTATGCATTTGAGATTATATACGATCGCTTCGAGGATATTCTGCGTATGTGTTCGCTCTGAGCTGCGGTAGCAACATCGTTCGTCCTGTAACCCTAATGACGGATGCTCCCAGGCTCAGCTCTATAAGACTCTTAGCTTCGGGAGTATCCGTCATTGGGTCGCATGTCAACTCCGCCCACGTTGTACCTTAAATATGATACCAGTCACAAGGGAAGGCTTCTTCAAACATGCCGAATTCATCTTGCTACTATCATAACCCTTGTACGCAAGTACGCTAACCCCCTCTTTGAGTTTGGACTTCTCTATCAGATCAGGCAGGACGAAGCTGTCGGAGCAATTCGCTGGCGTTGTAATGATAGACTCCACTAAGCTTTTAACTGTCCGTGAGAACATGTTTCTTATAGATCCAGAATGCTGACCCTAGCAAACCCACCGAGCCTTAGGGCGACTCCCTCATGCTCACTCACCTTGAAGATCACACATTCCATTTTCTAACGCGACATTATGAATATAATGATGAGCAGGTGGACTAGACCACCTGCTGTCAAAAATCGTTCATAACTTCTATGCTCAAATGAAAAGGATAAAGTACAAACGACTAACTTAATAGAAAGACCATTGCTTGATAGAGTGTTACAAGCCACCTATAACGAGTTTCAAGTCGAAGGTAAGAGGCATTGCCTTTCAAGCCCGAATGTTCTGGCATGAAGAAATTCCCCAAGCCGCGAACATAGTCTATTCCAAAGTACAAATGCCCTCGAGATGTACTGGAGGTACGTGTTGAACCACTGTACGATTCTTTGTGTTCCGATTTACGCAGATCGTAGCCCAAGCCAATAGTTATCTCTGCTCCAGGCATAAAAGAAACCCTTGGGGTAGTCAATAGGGAGTCCCTTTTGTCATCTTCATTAAGGGAGTTCATTAGCGGGATATTATACCCCACACCTGTATTAATTACCCAACGACCGCGGGTCGGGTCTTGGAAGCTAAAAGGCGTTAGCTTGAATTGAGCCCCGACTTCGGGCATTATCCTGATAGAAGAAGCATAGTTGACCTTATCATCGATCTTGTAGGTCAGCCCCCTACGATGAGCATGTAGGCGAACATAGGCATCAAAGAAGCGCATAGGCGAAGAGTTCATCAAGCCCAAGCCATACTGCCAGCGACTAGACCACTTAGCCTCGAGAGGTTTGCCTCGACAGACCTTATACTACTAGCTATGTTAATGTCGTAACTACTTACAACATCGAAGCTCCATCGGCTCTGTGCCATTAAGTTAAAGGAAGAACCTACAAGCAGGCAAAGCAATAAGTATATCGTTTTTCATAATTTAATTAACTGAAAGAAAGAGCCAATTTTATGGATAGATCTACCTCTACACCTTTATTTTTGCCCTAGGAAATCGTATCTAACCCCAAGATCCATTGGACCCATTTGAACTCCTATTTTAGGTGCCCAATAGAAGTTATTACTCTTCATTGTACCTGATGGTGTCCCATGCGTAGAGATGACTGTTTGCCCCCAACCCTACATTGGCCCCCTGATATATGGAGACACCAATTGGCCATTGATTTGGATTGATATAGGCGAGTAGTACCAGCTAAGAAAGGCTGTGTGTAGCTTATAGGAGTTAGGAATCTCCCCTACCTTACGCTTACCCTGACAGAGCAAATGCATAGTTCAGCATCAGCTCCTGTTTATGCCCCTCGTGGAAGCCCTCCAAGGTTGTTCCTATCCCGAAGACACCACCCGTAGCTGGAGCAGATACGATCGAGTTCTTCTCCCCAACAGGGATAAAGAAGTTACCTCCACCTGAGAATGTGATGATGTCATTCCCCAGAACTGTGCCGAAGCTTTGACACCTGCCACCATACTCACAACAAGTATGATGAGTAGTACTTTGATTGATTTAAGCATAATTCTTACTTAGATTTAGAATGTATTCTTTACTTCATTATAGATTCCTTGTAGCATCCCAACTGAAAGCATAAATTTAGCTGAACGGGCTCTCCATTCAGGGCTAGAAGCACTTTTATTGAAATACTTCTCAGCTATAGATCTATCTGCCTTTAACACCCTTACCCTGTGTAGTAGATGATGCCCATACAATAGCAAGCCTCGGTATTGCCTTGAATTGCTTGATGCTCCATAATGCTGGCACATTGCTTGCGGTCTTTCTTAGTCCCCTGGCCGTAGAAGAGCATTAGAGCATACTTGACGACGCCTTGTTATGCCCCTTGTCCTTGGCTGATACTCGAAGTAACGGAATGCTAGAGGGTAGTTCTTATCCTCATACGCCTTAACGGCAGAGAGGTAGGCGAGTTCAGCACTCATCGATTCGCTGGATACCTGAGAGTTTTTCCTTGTTCAGGATGCCATAGATCTGTGGCTTTTCCTTGGGGACGTAGATGTAGTTCCTAGTGTTGTAGTGCTTGGTCTCTATCTCAACCTCTTGCCCTGGCTGTACGACTAGGACGAGCTTATATCGACCTTCGTCTCCTTATCTAGGACAATGCAGTAGTACCTGTCTGCTCCAGCGTCTTGTCCATCGTGGGGGCAGAGCCTGTGATGAGCCTTTAGCTCCCCGAATGGGGCTGGAAGCGAACGTCCACCGCCTTAGCACTCATTAGCATCATCCCAAAGTCTGTGAAGTAGTCGGCACTCTGGCTGTCCCTGCTGTCGATACTCGTCATACACAGGTGTTGTAACGCCCGAGAAATAGGTCTTACTCTCGAACTGAAAGTCTCCATTAGGGGCTTTTGCCCAAGTAGACAAGGCACGACAATAGGTATCAACAATACGCCTAGCCTGTGCTTCCTGCCCCACAGCTGTGGGGGTAAATATGAGCATCAGTAGTCCCTAGAAGCGTATGACATCTTGTCAATTTAGCCATTGTCTAATCCTTAAATAAGTGTTCTACGCCCCAACAGTTTGTCTTCATCCCGACAAGTGCTAATGCGTCAATCAGCCAGCCAACATTAGTCCCTTGACGCTCAAAGTGCCCTACTCTAAAGATGTAGCCCGGCACCTGGAAGAAATGGTAGCGAATATCTCGCACCCCCTCAAAACTAAGCACCCCAGCACGCATCAGGGCTAGGAATACCGAGAGCATATCGGGCTTATAAGTCCGAGGCAATAGTTCTGTCCATCGCTAGGGGCTGTGTTAAGTAAGTCTACGAGGGACATAAAGTTGAGCCTCGTGTTCTACGGGGGAGATGATTAACCCAGGGTTACTCCGCTTGGGCTTTTGAGGCTCAGGCACGCCCCTCTGCCCAGACAAGCACCCACTTATAGCGTAACTGTGCAATAGGCTCTACCCGCAGATAGAGGGTTACTGTCTCCGCTTGCCCTCTATACTTAACATCACACTGTAACTCGGCATACCAGAACGCATCGGTAAAGCGTAGGGGGTCTTGCTTTGCTGACAGCCTGGGCAAAGTCTTGAACAGCATCGACATGCTTCCTGCGATACGTTGCTTCAACTAGCATCTCTATACCCGCCTCGTAAGCCTTAGTATCACCAAGATTCGCCAAAGGACGAGCCATCCTGTCAGTCGGGTGGGTAAAGCGAGCCATAAATTCCTCTATCTGCTTGATCCGAAGGCGTAATACCGCCTCGTTGAGTAGACTAGGTGCTACAACACGCACTTCCCTGCCCTGAGAGTCCCCCACTATACAGAGGAGCAAGGCTAGTAACAATAAGCGTTTCATTCCTAATCTACGGGCGAAGTCTCTGATACGCTTACATTACCGAAGCGAACAACCCACTTCTTACCTGTGATGTCCTCTTCCATAATGAGGTATATGGTGATAACCTTCTTGGTAATATCTCGGTAGGCTGGCACACGGCGACCCTCGATCATATGATATCCGATAAACTCCTGAAAGATTGTCGCGGTGGCAACATACTGGTCACCCACTCAAGCTTCCAATCAGTGATATGGTAGGTCTCCGCTTGGTTAACATCCACCTGATTATAGGGTAGATATAGAAGGTTGTTGAGGTAACGCTTGACTGGTAGACGACGCTTCTGATGGCTGTGCAAGGAGGAGATTTCCATCGTTACCGCAGGCTTTTGATTGCCATAGGGGTCTGTATAAGCCTCTCCGTTGCCGATAAACATCGATAACGTTTGTTTGATGTAGCTCTTCTTGAGGTTGGTATTGGCTCTATCTTTGTTGGCGATGAGAGAGAGACGCTTTTGAAAAATATCAGCATTTGCCCTACTCGTTCTTGAAACTCTCTCTGATCGTCAGGTGATAGGTCGTTGGTCTGTGCCATTAGGGCCATCTGCCCCAGGAAGAGGGCTAGCACTAGGCATAGTAATTTGGTAAAATATTTATTCATATATCACCTCATTTACGATAAATCTCGTGTACACGCAGATGTTCCACTAGGCCTGGGTATTACGTTTTAGCCTCTAATATGACAAAAGCCTTGTAGTTTGAAGGATGTACTGATACGCTCCATAAACTGTGCAGCCCGCTCACGAGCGAGGAGGGTCGTGCCATTACGCCCGATAACCTCTACGATACTATTGGGCGAGGCGAAGTGCTTACGCAGCACCTGCTTCGAAAGACGCAGGCGATATCCCTCATCCTCATCATCACTTGCTACCTTAGTAAGTAGTTTATCCAATGAAGTCCCCTGACCAACTGAACTGCTAGACGAAGCACTCTGGTTAACACTTGGGGCCACCGTGGGGCTGGGAGTAGCGGAACTGGAACTTGAAATAGAGGACTGCCCTAAGCTTCCAGTTCCCAGTAGGCGTATGTCCTCCCTCCATCTGCGTTGGGTTCTCGACAGCAAGCTTGGCTGCCGAGAGTATATCCTCCCAAGACGGAGCAGGACTCTCCTCTGCACGTTCAATGGCAGAGAGGCTAGGGTAAACTTACCACCTATCCGGGTAGCAGCTGAATTCTATCCCACCTTACTACTCGTAATGCGAATTTGCCCCTGAGGCTGGAGAAAAAGCCTACGATACAGTTCAGTTGAGCTCTTAGTTACATAGGTGCTGCCCCCGATACGCCCTTAGCGCTAAGGCCTGGAATGAAAGAGTTGCAGGCATCCGATATGGTAATGCTTAGCCCTAGGCGACTTGCTCGCTATTTGGTCTGCAATGCGGTAAACTGGATACATTGCATCTTTGAATTTAAGTTGAGGGAAGGGGAACTATCTCCTGTACTTCGGGCACCGTGTCCCGTGTAGTAAAAACACTATATCCTTAGCCCCTGACCTGTAGACTACGCACAGCCTCACACGGCATTACGACTAGAGCAGTCCTCCCCCGCAAAGACATGGTCGGAGTACTCATATCCGATAGCTTGGGCAACACTCCCTCATAAAGACATGCATCATCTGTAAGTCCTTAGCACAGGAGGGAGCTCAATGCTAGCATCCTCCGTATCGCTACAGATGATGCCATGTAATGTCTGTGCCTTTAGGGCTCGTTGCTCCCGAAGAGTAGATCAGAGGCATAATCCATTTAGTAAGCTTCATCATAGTTGTGCTTTGCTATGGTTTGTAAATACTTATCTTCAGGCAGTAGACGTAGCAAATACTGACGAGGAACTTGTTGTAACGTGTCTTGTAGCGTTTTAGCTGTCCATTATACCACACCCGCCCAGCTCTCCGTACTTAATCCCTAGGAGGATGTAGCAACGCTCTTTTTTCTGCTTCACCTCTAGGGCGATATAGGGTGTAAACACTCCTTTGGGTCTCATCAGCTAAGGTCATAGGCTGCATGAGACATCATCAGAGCCCTTGAAGATAGCATAGGTAGTAGCATCCAACTTGCGGGCAAAGGAGGGTATCTTGCCTGCTATTTTGCCAGGATGCAGTGAGCTCATTATTCTTTGGCTCAGCTAGAGTATAGGCTGTAGCTTTGTGACTCGTAAAGATGATATGCTCACGCTATCTCCCCACAACTGCACAAACCATCGAGTCAGGATTAAAGAGGATCTCCCTTTGCTACTCTGCGCCAGCACGAGAAGGTAAAGAAGAGGCTAGCAAGCATAGATAAACGGTTTTCTCATAAGCGGAGAAATAATTTATTGTTGTCAAACAAACCAGCAGGGCGTGACATTCCACCGTGCAACGGTCTCCACTGCGCATAGGTGGAGCGAGTCTTGATAAACGAGAATGAAAGCGCCGTACTACACGAAGTAGTACGGCGCGCTTCTTTGTGACCCTGACAGGATTCAAACCTGCAACCTCTGATCCGTAGTCAGATGCTCTATTCAGTTGAGCTACGTGAGCCATTTCCGTCCTTAGTAGTACCGTCTCTTGTGTAGTGACCCCGACAGGATTCAAAACCTGTAACCTTCTGATCCGTAGTCAGATGCTCTATTCAGTTGAGCTACGGAGCCATCTCACTATGCGAGAGGACTCTCATGCGAGAGGACTCTCTATGCGAGAGGACTCTCTATGCGAGAGGACTCTCTGCGGGAGGACTCTAAAGGTTTCTGTCTGCAAAGATACACTTAATTTCCATTCCCACCAAATAGCGACCTTGCACATGCCCTCCGACCACGCATTCAGCCCCACATATCCCCCTCGCTATACACCATTTAGATACGCTCATCGCTAAATCGGTTTATCTGGGTCTCAACCATCAAAGTTGCCCCAGCACGCCCTCCTCACCTTTGCGCCTTTACCCTCTCCCACCGAAGCGACCACACTCACCCGACAAGGCTACTCCGCATGCCACCCTGCCGAGGAGGGGCTATGACGCAGTAGTGGTGCACAGCGGCTGACCAGTACTGGTCAGTCTCGAGCATACTGGTCAACACCATCGTCCTATACTGCTCCGCACAGGCAGGAGTACTGCTCCACCACACCTTCTCGGCAGGAGGTAGCGACACGAGCTACATAAAGAGCAGGCATCCACGGAGGATGCCTGCTCTGTGACTTCTGGAGGAGAGGGGAAGGAGGGTACGCTTATCGCTTGTGTCGCTCAAAGAAACGGCGTGCAAAATCCTTGCAGACCATCGGTAGACGCACGAGCTTGTCCGCTGGGAGGAGCTTGCGACAGCGAGGATAATAGCTGCGCTCTAATTCGGCTTCTCTGACGTGGAAGTCCAGCATCCGCTCGAAGAAGGTATTCAGCTCCGCATCGGTCAGCGTCTTGTCACCCCTGGCGGACGCGGCGGCCTAAGGCTTCGGTCGTACGCCAGGGCGAAACGCTTGTCATCAAGTTCATTGAGGATGGGCATCAGCGCATCTACTTCGCCGGCGGTGAGGGAGAGCTCACGCATCAAGAAGGTGCGCTTCTCGGCACGGACTTTATCACGCAGTGCCTTACCTTGGTCGGCGTCCTTCTTCTGGGCTTGCGCGACAGCCCACCCGTCAGGAGGATATTATGGGCTTGTGCATATGCCCACCTGAGAGCAGAAGGATGGAGCAAAGGAGATAGAGTATTCGCTTCATTGGGAGAGAGGAGGCTTAGCGTGTAGAAGGAGTAAGGTCGGAGAGGAGCTGATCATGGTAGAGCTCGTAGCCGCGGACGGCCGTCATACGCTCACCGTAATCAGCGTAGTAGGTCGCATAATCGTCTTCGCTGGACTGCTCTGCCTGAGCTGTGACGGTAGCCTTCTCCAGCGAAGCGTGGGGAGAGAAGGCACGGAAGATGAGGTTCATCGTGACGAACATCGCTGCCAGATAAGCGATGGGACGCAGGCGTGTCCAGAGGCTGACGCTCGGTGCTGCGGGCTCTTCGACAGAAGTCTCCTCGGGGAGATGCGCCATGATAGCTCCTCGAGGCTATCAAAAATAGCCTTCGGGGACACGGTAATGACGACGGCTCTCGTCAGGCGTGGGAAGGTGAGGTTGCTTATTCATCCGTGGTGGTGAAGTCCTAAGTGGGCTTCTCTTGTGTGACAACTGGTAGGGGAAAAGGTTTATTCGCTACGCTGAAGTTCTTCCGTCACCTTCTTCACAGCGTGGTGGTAGGAGGCTTTGAGTGCGCCTTCGGAGGTACCCGTGAGGGCAGCCATCTGGTCGTAGGGCATCTCATCGTAGTGCGCAGGCGGAAGACAAGTTGCTGCTTGGGGAAGGCTCAGGATAGCCGTCTGGAGCTTGACCTCGGCAGCATCGGCATGAAGTGCTGTCGCGTGAGTCGCTCCAAGAGGTAGAGCGAGTCGCCTTCGTCGGAGAAGGTGAGATATGGTCCTCTTCGTGGCGACGCTTCTTGAGGAAGTTCAGAGCTTCGTAGAGGGCGATGCGGTAGAGCCACGTGGAGACCTTCGCCTCGCCACGGAAGCCGTCAATAGCTTCCCACGCCTTGACGAAGACGTTCTGCACGAGGTCATCAGCATCATCGTGGTTGTAGACCATTCCGGCGTATTTGCCAGTAGATCTGCTGCGAATAGAGGCGTACGACCGTAGAGAAGGCACTCCGCCTACGCTCGGGATCAGCTAAGCGCGCTGCAGTTCGTCTTCGGTGAAAAGCGTGGGTTGCCATCGTTAGGCTTTCTTCGATTTACGAGGTGGAGCGTGCTGGACGGGTGGGAGCAGCCCGCTCAGTGCAGTGGTAGGGCGTATCGTATGAGACCAGACCCCCATCTCGCCGAGGGAGACGGAGAGTCTCCCCAGGATGGAGCTTCTCCTCGAGATGATGCTCCACGCAGGATCTTCGATAAGCTGCTGTAAGCGGTGGCGCACAGGGCGTGCTCCCAGCTGACGCTGAAGCCTCATCCAAGGCCACAGCGCTTTTGCCTCGGGGAGAGCACCAGTCCATATCCCGAAGTAGCAAGCCGCGCAGCTATGAGGCTTGAGCTCCAGCGAGGACGATCTCCACGAGCGACTCCTCCGAAAGAGGCTCGAAAGCAATCGCCCCATCTAAGCGACCCTAAGAACTCAGGGCTGAAGGTGCGCTCCAAAGCCTTGCGCACGATGCCTTCGCTACGCTCCTGCCCATCCGTCAGTCCTTCGAAGCCTACCGAGCGAGCAAAGGCCTTCGCCTCACGCGAGCCGACATTGCTCGTCGTGATGATGATGGCATTACGGAAGTCAGCCGTACGTCCTTCGGAGTCCGTCAGGCGACCATCATCAAGGATCTGAAGCAGGAGGTTGTGAGATATCGGGTGCGCCTTCTCGATCTCATCGAGAGTAGCACTAAGCGATGGGGATTGGGTGAGATCGGATCTGTCAGCTCCCCACCATTGCCGTAGCCGACATATCCCGGAGGAGGACCGATAAGACGTGAGACGCTGTGACGCTCGGAAAATTCGCTCATATCGATACGCAGCATCGCCTCTTCGCTACCGAAGAGCTCCTTAACCAGAGCCTTCGCCAGGGTACGTCTTCCCCACGCCCGTAGGACGAGGGAAGAGGAAGGAGCGATGGGGCGGTGCTCGTCACGCAGCCCGAGGCGTGCACGCTGGACGGCACGGCTGACCTGATGGATGGCATGTATCCTGCCCGACGAGGGCGATGGCGGAGCTTATCAGGTAGCTCGCGTAGTCGCTGCAGTTCGGTCTTGTCTTCTATTTGTTCGGGGGATACCGAGGCGACGAGCCAGCCCACGCAAGAGGGTCTTCGTGCGTGACCTCGTACGACTTTTGCCCAGCCTTCGATGAACGGACGTGGCGGTGCAGACGACGACGTGTCTCACTGCCCGCCCCATCGAGGAGCTCTCTCAGAGCATAGGGGAGCCTCATTGGGGAAGTACCGCTTAGCCAACGTCAGCAAATCCTCGTGGGTAGCTTGATAGCGCACCGAGTAGAAGTCCGAGAGTTGCTTGGCATAGATACCAAAGGCCTGTCGTAGACGATCTCCTCTCCAGGGGCCCGAGCACGTACTTATTGGTGCAGAGTGACGGGGCTTCACTGCGCTCTGATCGTCTGACTGTAGGTCGTCACAGTGGTCATGGCACAGACACTGCACCCCCTGACGATTGAGCGTCTCACAAAGAGGCTCTCTAAAGACCTCGCCCCACGATCTCCCAGGGACCTTAATGCGACCGATATCCCCGATATATAAGAGTACCGAAGGATGCTTCTTCAGTTGGCTGGCGAGCGTGCGGAAGTGAGGCTTCACCCACCCATCATGAGAGCCTGCGACCAAAGTCATCGGGTCAAACTCGCAGCACTGTAGTGTGGCGGAAGCCCTGAGGTGCCATCCGATGCTTGTCCTGCACAGGAGCGTCCTTCCCCTCGTATCAGAGCAGATGACGGAGCTTCATCTGTAAGCGGCAAGCGTCCGAATCAACGGATCGGGATCATCGTGCAGCTCGTGCACCACGGCGAGTCGAAGGACAGCTGGAGGCAGAGGAACTGCATCAAGTCCTGTACCTGTGGCGTATAGATGCACGTATCAGAAGAGGCGTACACGAATTTCTCGAAGTCCAAGCATCTCCCATATTCGTGGTAGGGGAACTCCTTCGGTGTATCATCTATGCTGTCGGAAGATCCATCCAGAAAACGTCTCACCTTCTCCGTCAATTCCTCCGAGATCTCCTCGAGGATATCTGGAGTTAGTAGAGGATTTCCCCTACACCAGCAGCCGTGAAGGTGCGCCCTTCACTGAGATCTGCGTGGGGCGGCCTGTCTGAGGATCTCTATCAATCACGACGACCTTGGCGCGCGCAGGCGGCTGCTCGGAGGACTCGGGTGAAGGCGTTCCTCGGCTTCTTTGCTGGCACTTGCCCTTCGTCACTCACCCCAGCCAAGAGCGAAGCTACCTGACAGAAGCCGCAGGTCGGTCTGGGTATCGAGCTGACGCTCTGCCAAGTACTTCGTCAGCAGGGTCGGTGGCGTGCGAAGTACAAGCTATAGAGCAGGTGCAGGGCGCTGATGGCCTGCGCCCCTAAGAGGGTCGAGATCTGCGCGGCACGTGCCAGCGTATTATGCGCCTCGATACTATATAATATATGTGTAGGAGGTTCCTCCCTTCGTATCCTCGAGGGAGCAAGGCAATGGAGACCACAGCAAGCAGTTCCTTGATGGGTACTTGACGATCGATGAGGAAGCGAATCGCCGAGCTGGTACCTTCGGTGAGTACGCCCCACAGCAGGAAGTCGTTGGTAATCTCCCCACAGCCGAGCTTGGTCGCCTGATCATCAGCGAGCTCCAGAGCTGTGCCGGAAGGTGCATCGGTATAGTTGTACTTGATGGGGCTATGCTTCATCATAGTAGATACTAGATTTGACTTGGATGGCGTGGAGCTTGGCATAGTGTCCGTCCAGCGCAAGGAGGCTCTTCGTGCGTCCCTTGCTCGACGATCTGCCCTCCGTCGACGACGCAGATGACATCTGCGTGGATGATGGTCGAGAGGCGGTGGGCGATGACGATGGTAGTACGTCCTCCATCACGTGATCCAAGGCACTCTGCACCAGACGTTCGCTCTTGGTGTCAAAGGGCGGGAAGTAGCCTCCATCTAAGATAAGGATGGGGGATTCTTGTACACGGCACGTGCGATGGAGAGGCGCTGACGCTGTCCGCCAGAGAGCTTGCCTCACGGTCGCCGATGTTGGTATCGTAGCCAGCAGGCATCTCATCGATGAACTCATCCGCATGCGCCACTTCGGCCGCCCGACGCACTTCCTCGAAGGTAGCACCTTCGACACCGAAGGCAATGTTGTCAAAGACCGAAGCATTGAAGAGGATGGGTTCCTGATTGACATTGCCCATCAAGTGGCGCAAGTCACTGGCCACCTCACGTATATCCGTGCCGTCGATGGTGATGCGCCCCTCGACGACGTCATAGAAGCGAGGAATGAGGTCGACCAAAGGTACTCTTCCCCGAGCCCGAATGCCCGACAGGTGCCAACGTCTCTCCCTTGCGGATGGTGAGATTGACATCACGCAGCACCCACTCTTCGGCATAGCGGAAGGAGACGTGCTCCAGACGAATAGCCTTTCGTTGAAGACCAGGGCTTGGGCAGCCGGATCAGTGATCGTGCTCTCGGCACGGAGGATGCGGTCGACAGCTCCCATCGAGCCCATACCTCGACGGATAGCATAAGCCCCCTTACTCAAGTCCTTCAGCGGATTGATGAGGCTGTAGAAGATGACCAGATAGTAGATGAAGGTCGAGGCATCGATGCTGCTATCACGGTTGAGAATGAGCGAACCGCCATACCACAGCACGATGGCGATGGTGGCTGTACCGAGGAGTTCGCTCACGGGATGCGCCAAGAGCTGACGGCGGTTCACACCGATGACCGTCCCCGATACTCCTCGTTGGACGTGCGGAAACGCTTGTCAACAAACTCCTCCGCAGTAAAGGCCTTGACGATACGTAGCCCCCGAGGGTCTCTCTCGACCTGGCTGATGAGCTGCCCCCACTGGTTCTGCGCCTCGAGGCTGGTACGCTTGAGCGACTTCCCACGCGCCCCATCACAAAGCCTGCAATGGGCAGGACGAGAAAACGAAGAGGGTAAGCTGCCAGCTGATGACGAGCATCGAGCTAAATAGACAAGGATGAGGATGGGGTTCTTCAGATAGGAGGTCAAGCGAACTCATCACCGAGTTCTCCACCTCACTGACGTCACCTGTGATACGTGCCAGCACGTCCCCTGCGCCTCTTCGCTGAAGAAGCCCAGGGGAGAGCCAGGATCTCGCATCTGAGCTGGTTGCGCGGGTCACGCACCACCCCGTACGTATCGGCACGAGGAAGAAGCCCCCAAGGTAGGTAGCACCGACCTTCAGTAGCGTCATCAGCAGCAGATAGATGCCGAGGGATAATAAGGGTATGGGAAGCTCCCTTGGTCTCGATGAGCTGGGAGACAGCGTAGCCGAAGTTATTCGTCATCACGCCTTGAGCTGCGACCAACCGGCCTGCGTCGTCAGGCTCGAGAGCGTGCTGAAAGGGGATGTAAGTCGTCACCGATCCTCTATCTGGAAGAGGATATTGAGGATGGGCATCACCAGGGCAAAGGCCACGAGGTTGAGCAGTGCGCTCAGGATGTTGAAGGTCACCGCAGGCTCAGATACCCCTTGTAAGGAGCGATGAAGCGCGGATCAACACAAAATATCTTTCATCTATACATCTTTGGGCTCGCATGCCGTCCTCTCCCGCGAGGGCAAAGTGGCGACACGGAGGCTACTTATCCGAATCTAATAATGTCCCCAAAAGATACGACAATACCACGGCTTGCTCCTTGGCGACTCTTCTGCTATAGCTCAAGTACCCTGCAAGCAAACACACCTATCCCTGCGGTTAGATGCACTTCACCCCTCTATCGAAAGCATAGCAATAGAGGGGTAAAATACGATATAGAGGCAACAATCACCCTTTCCAAATGAGGCGATTTGCCAGAAATACGGCTCTTGCACCAGTAGAAACTATAGGGTTAAGAAAGCCCCAGAAGCGCAAATTTCCTGTATCTTCCTGCTCCGTTCGCAGCACAAAGTCTCGGCACAGATACTTCGAGGACTTAAGGCTTTGGAAAGTCCATAGCCCAGTTTCCTGCATACGCGCATACCACGTAGTCATTGAACGGCCTTCCTCCTCAAAGAGCTTGTAAGAACCAGCGTCAATATATATGAAGACCTGCTGACTCTCTTAGCGAGGCAACATAGCATTCAGATAGGTCGACTGGTAAGGGATTAGCTCATAGGTTGCTGGATCAGAGAAGACATACATCGTACTCCCGATTTCGCGTGGTCGCACTAAATCTAAAATACCGGCACAGTACTTCACCTTCAGTGGAATATCTGAGATGAGTGAGGGTATTGATGGATTCCCCTTTTCAAGTTCCAAAAAGGTCGATATGAGCATTGGGATTTATCTGCTCTTTGAAGAGACCTTCTATCATAGCGCCCAATCGCATCGACTGAAGCAATCGGATACAGCGGGTCTGGCGTACTAAACACTACTCGGTCTGCAGATGGGTCACACCCCATTGTAAATGATTAGCGTAGTCACCTTACTCCGCAACTGTGGGGAGAGCAGGTACCTCGACCACAGAGCATTAAAAGATCGAGGTAACCTCTGATGAGGTGAATAGTGACTCATTAGCCGCTACTGCTAAATCCAGAGCTGCCCCCGTGGAATACGAAGTCACAAGATGCGTCCTATACTTCTGAACCAGCTCTGCAGCGGTGAGCATCTTTCAGATCTCCTGACAAAAACGTTTATGGAGAAAGAATTCATAGTCCGTAGGAGTATCCGTCTGATAGGTACTCATATAGATACTTTCGTAGCCATCATATAGCGATAAATATGCCGATGTGAACTACCCGATGAGTACCTCCTGCTTACCATATACCATCTCTATACTTTTTTATAGTCACCTCCCACTCTGACAGAGATCGTATCATAGAGGGGATACCCTTGGATGATTGGTACATCCAATTGAAGAAGCGATCCTGAAGGCTAATTGCCTGTTCTTCGCGTTGCGGTGCTTGAAGGTTAGGCGTAATAGCCCGTCCAAAGGAGACCAAGGATTGTTAGCTGCGATGCGCTTCTCATCTAAGACGCTCCACTGTGTGAAGCCATCAACATCTATTAGCTGTATGCGCGACTTGACTGAAAGAACGCTCAAGTAACGCTCGGGAAGAAGCTCTTAGTACCCCGCCTCGAATAACCCTTGAAAGACGCATAAGTATCTCCAGAGTTTATATGTCGAGAGGAAGAATACTTGAGGCTATCATCCTCCTTACACGAGCCAAAGAAGAGGCTAAGCAAGAGTGCTCAAGATGCTACACATAGGTACTTCTTCGCTGATTTATCTCTCGTGACTTTTTACCATAGCTATATAGCGTTGAATATATCGAGTCTCCTCCGAAGGATTAACTGAATAATTGATGATTCTACACTACAAATACTACGATATCAGAAGCATACACTTCCACGCGCGTACCATTATATATAGGTGAGGGAAGGGCGGAAGCAGTGCGGTCGCCACCGATGAATATCGATAGCGACCGCTACTATTGTCAGCAGAGCTAGCTCTGACTTCAGGGAGTGCTCTTAGCGGGATCTCCTTGACGGTGTCGATCTCGAGCGAGTGAGGCGCACCCGTCTCGACCGATCGTGCCGCTCATATAAGCTACCCTGCGTGTCTTCGGTGAGGAGACCAGCGGAGATGAAGCCTTGATACCAGCAGCCAGACGCGTCTCAGGGCAAGTCGTGTCTTCTGCGAAGTGAGCCGTCACACCGTAGCTGAGGGCGAGCTGACGAGCCAGAGCAGGATCGTAGCAGACAGCGCAGACAGGTACCGTAGCACGGAAGGAAGAGAGGTAGCGAGCCGTGCGACCCGTGAAGCCATCGGTGATGACTGCCTGGGTGTTGATCTGCTCGACGCTACGGACAGCCTGCTTTGGAGAGGAAGGCCGTCGTGGTGCTTACTTCCTTAGAGTAAGGCACTTCGTCGTTGTATTCGCGCTCGAGGGTAGCTTCTGCTTCGCGGATGATGCTTGCCATCGTCTGGACAGCTTCAGTGGGTACTCACCGTTAGCCGTTTCACCAGAGAGCATCACAGCGTCCGTACGATAGTAGACAGCGTTAGCGATGTCGCTGACTTCCAGCACGCGTAGGCGGTGGGTTGTCGATCATCGTGGAGCATCTGCGTAGCGACGATGACGGGCTTCTTAGCGGCGATCACTTCTTGGATGATCATACGCTGGATAGAAGGCACCTTCTCAGCGGGCACTTCGATAGCGAGGTCACCACGAGCGATCAGCGAGTCCCGTAGCAGGAGTCGATGATCCGTCGATGTTGTCGACACCTTCCTGGTTCTCGATCTTAGCGATGATCTTGATGTTGCTCTTGTGCTCGTCGAGGATGGTCTGGATTTCCTCGATGTCCTTCTGTTACGGACGAAGGAGTGAGCGATGAACTCGATGTTCTGAGGATCGAGTGCAGGATGTTGCCACGGTCCTTTTCGGTGAGCGAAGGCGGGTCGATGCGTACGCCAGGGACGTTGACGCTCTTGCGGCTACCGAGCTTACCGTTGTTCTGACAGGTGGTGAAAGCTTGTCACCTTCCTTCTTCTCTGCGTCGAAGGCCAGAGCGCCGTCGTCGAGAGGATGCGCGCACCGACGGGTACGTCGTGGACGAAGTTCACGTAGTGACGTTGATGACTTCGTTGTTGGTCTTAGCTTCCGGGGTTAGCCTGGAAGATAACCTTGTCACCAGCGTGGAACTCACGCTTTACTTCTGCGTCGCCTTCGAGGACGGTCACGTGGACTTCAGGGCCCTTGGTGTCGAGGAGGACAGCCACGCTGGGGAGACGGCACGCGTGTTGTTGATGACCTGGGTAATCCCTTCCTTGGTCATGTGAGCCGTGTTCATACGGACTACGTTGACGCCAGCTTCGACGAGCGGACGGATGAACTCTACGTCTGCCATGCAGGTCCGAGATAGTAGCTACAATCTTTGTTTTCTTCATAATGCTTTATTGGGGTAATTATTTTGTCGGTCAATAGGGGCGAGGGGCTACGCAGGGCTGATCGCCAGGCGGTAGCCGTCCAGCGAAGCCTACGATCGAGCCACGGGCAAGCACGGGCGATGAGGACTGCTGGCGCGATGGCTCACGCTGGTGAACGTTGGAGATATGGACTTCGATCGTGGGAGGGTGATGGCGCTGAGGGCATCAGCCAGGCCAAGGAGGTATGGGTATAAGCTCCGGCATTGAGGACAATGCCATCGACTCCAGCATCGTGGAGCTCGTAGAGTCGATCCAGGAGTGCCCTTCGTGGTTGGACTGGAAGTAAGTAAGGCGGAGGGAAGAGTCATAGTGCTGGCGCAAGAACTCCAAGCAAGCGTCCATCGACATCGATGCCGTAGATGCTTGGCTCGCGCTGCCCGATCCGTGCGAGGTTCGGGCCGTTAATGATCTCATCCACATTCGTTCCTTCGGGGGTATTCCTATCGTATACTACCTTTGCAAAGATAATTTAAAAATCTCATTCTCTAATGCTTCCAGACGATATACGCACGCGGTTTCTTGCGCACCTGCGCTTCGAACTTGGGCTCTCCTCCAATACCTGTGAGGCTTACCTCTCTGACGTGGATAAGCTCCTGAGCTATATGGAAGTGGAGGGACTTAGTATCGAGGGGTTGACTCACGCCCACCTGCAGCACTTCATCGCCACGCCACACGACCTCGGCATCGGCCCGACCTCGATCTCGCGCATCATCTCGGGCATCCGTTCCCGGCTGCCACCTCCTCGCTGGAGGGGTACACGGAGGAGCCCCACCGCCCTCTAGAAGTCCCCGCAAGGGTCGCTACCTCCCACCGTCCCTCACCACGGCCGGGGTGGACCGTATCATCAGGGCAGCCGGGAGCAAGGAGGTGGTGTCGAAGGAAGCGCAATCGTGCCATCATCGAGGTGCTCTTCAGCTGTGGACTGCGTGTGAGCGAACTCTGTCAGCTGACCTTCCCCGACCTCTTCCTCGACGAAGGCTATCTCCGCATCCAGGGCAAGGGGAGCAAGCAACGACTTGTCCCACTGAGTGAGTCCGCCATCGCCGAAGTCACACGCTACCTCCGTGACCCCGACCGTACTACCCCCAAGCGTGGACAGGAGGAGTAGGTCTTCCTCAGTCGCCGTGGTCAAGCCATCTCACGCATCACCGTCTTCGTGATGGTGCGCGAAGCAGCTGAGATGGCGGGAGTAGAGAAGACGATTAGCCCCCACACCTTCCGTCACAGCTTCGCCACCGCCCTCCTCGAAGGGGGGGCGAACCTCCAAGCCATCCAGCTCCTCCTCGGCCACGAAGACGTAGCGACGACAGAGATCTACACCCATCGACCGCACGCAAGCTCCGCGAGCAAGTCGAGCGCTTCCATCCCCGCAATCAGCCTCGGCAGTAGCTCCGCACTATCCTTCCTCGGACAAGCACACAGGACTACAGACCGAGCACTATTGGTCGGCACCAGGCACCACTATTGCTCTGCTGCAAAGCAATATAAGATGGAGCTTCGAGCAATAGTGCTTCAGCCATAGACCACTACTGCTTTTGGACACCCACCTCAGGAAGAGCGCACCTCCCCACCTAGCGCAGCATCGCCCCACAGATTGGCGGAATCTGTGGGGGCGATGCCATAGATAAACTAAGACTAAAGGGCGAGGCGCGCTTACTCGCCTTCGGGCTGATAGCCTTTTCGGCAGGGCGCACGGGCTTGCCGATGAGGGTAGCTGCCGTGGCGGACTCAATGCGTACCTCCACGTACTGACCCACACGGTAGCCTTGCTTGTCGAAGACCACGACCTTATTCTGCTGGCTTCGGCCAAAGAGCTGATCGCGCGAACGCTTACTGAAGCCCTCAATCAGCACCTCAAGGTCTTCCCCACGTCACGCAGGTTGCTCTCCAGCAGCTGAGTCTGCAGCTCGATCATCACATTGAGGCGACAGATCTTCTCTTCCTCGGGATATTATCCGCTAAGTGCTTCGCTGCATAGGTACCGGGACGCTCAGAGTACTTAAAGAGGAAGGCGTTGTCATACCCTACTTCACGCATCAGGCTCAAGGTGTCCTGGAAGTCCTCTTCGCTCTCATCGTGGAAGCCACAGAAGATATCGGAGGTGATGGCACAGTCGGGCATCACACGGCGGATGGCGGCTACACGCTCCAGATACCATTCATCGGGTGTAGTTACGCTTCATCAGCAGAGGATGCGGTCATTGCCCGACTGCGAAGGGAGGTGGATGTACTTGCAGATATTCAGGGTACTTCGCCATCACAGCGATGGCCTTGTCGTCCATATCCTCAGGGTGGGGCAGAGTGAAGCGTATGCGGATGGAGGGGACAGTCAAGCAACCTGCACTCCAAGGATCCCCGAAGTCATAGGTCTTCTCCCCATCAACAAAGCGGTAAGATTGACATTCTGCCCGAGGAGCGTGATCTCACATGCCCTTCGCCTCGAGGGTCCTTCACCTCACGGATGATGCCCTCTAATTCACGGCTACGCTCCCGACCACGGGTGTAGGGGACAATGCAGTAGGAGCAGAAGTTATTGCACCCCACGCATGATGGAGACGAAGCCCGAGAGGTTGATACCGCTGATCTTCAGCGGCAGGACATCCTTAGCAGGTCTCTATCGTGGAGAGCTTGACGTTGATGGCCTTCTCCCACGCTCGACAGCCCCCCGGGTTCGGCAGGTCAGGGTAACTATCGGACCGACGACCAGATCGACGTGGTGCTTCTCGATGAGCTCCTCCTGTAGCTCGCTCAGCCATACAGCCGAGACACCGATGATGATACCTCTGCGCTTCTTGCGACGAATAGAGTGGTAGTAAAGCTGATGCGGTTGAGGACTCTGCTCGGCATTGTCGCGCAGAGCAGGTATTGAGGAAGACTCGCATCAGCCAGCTCGAGGTCTTCGGTCAGGTGGAAGCCGTCCATCTGCATAATAGAGCTACGACTTCGCTGTCGGCTACGTTCATCAGCAGCCATAGGTCTCGATATAGACGCGGCGAGCTGGGGCGGTCGTAGACTGCTCAGGGAGCTTGCTCAGTAGAGGTCATACGGATAGAAGATTGTTTTAAGTGAAGGTGCAAGGCTGGGACTTCGCAATTCTCCGCCCTATTCAGCCTTGGAGATAATAAATTTATCTGTATATTTGCAATGAAAATGTAAGATTTTTCATAGTTAAGGTTTTGTTAATAGGTTGGAGCTGGCTGGGAAGCCGGCTCCGCTTTTTATACCTACGCCAAGACCTTCACTACTTGTCTTCCCTATTCCATCGCACTATTTGCTACGGGCATCGCCGATACGCAGGAAGTGATAGCCCTCTTGCTGGAGCCGTACGGCAGCAGGCATCGCTACACGCATGTTCTTCTCCGCCTTGGGCGAGGTCGTGGAAGACGATGATCGAGCCGTTGCGCGCATACCGCTTCATGCTCCAGCACCGTCTCAGGGCTGAGCGAAGCGTTGTAGTCACGCGTGACGACATCCCACATCACGATCTCAGGCTGTGACTCAGCTCTATTCTGCGCAAAGCGCAGGTGACCGTGGGGCGGACGGAAGTAGCGGGAATGGATCAGTTCGTGCGCAGCATAGACGTCCGCATGCTACTCCTGCGTGGTGTAGAAGATCCCTGGATGCGAGTGATAGGTGTGGTTGCCGACGGTATGCCCTACGGCGCTGTATCTCCTCAAAGGCTCGGGATAGCGGCGCAGTTGTCCGCCACGCAGAAGAAAGTAGCCTTGATCGCTCAACTCATCGAGCTGGTCCAATACCAAGGCGTGACCTCGGGTATCGGACCATCATCGAAGGTAAGGTAGATACTCTTGCCCGAGGTGCAGGGATACGCCAGCGCGCGCGAGGGACAAGCATGCGGTACCACATGGGTACCCGACAGAGAAGACGCTCAATCATCGAGTCGAAGACCAGGACAAGCTATCGACCGCCACCCAAGCGGCGCAGTAGCGACTCGATCTCACGCTCGTGGCGACTCGAGCTTGCGGTGGTAGTCCTAGCGAAATCAATCGCATAGGGACAGCGCCGTATAAGCCTCCTGCAGATCGCCGTGATGCGTGAGCTCTGGCAGCTTTCTCAGCAGGGCTGCGCTGCCACGCCAGCGTACTCATCGCACGACGCGCGATGGCCTGCACGCACATGATCCGCCTCAGCACGCATATCTGCTCGATAGAGCGCATCAGCAAGTAGAGGAGCTGGTCTCGTAGGGACAGTTTTTCCTCGAGGATCACCGAGAGGCACTTCTTCAGCACGACCTGCGCCTTCTTCTTGTCGCCACGCTCAATATAGCCCAAGAGCCAGCGGCGTGAAGACTTGGTTACGCAGGGGTGGCGACGATGCCACGCGCATTCTCATCGAAGTACGTCCCTGGGCGGTCAGCACCGCACCAGCGGAACTTCGTCATCACCGTCTGGTACATACGATCCAGATTGCCGATGCCGTAGTCCTCGGCATGCCCCGTGCTATCGACACGTGCCTGGAGAGGGAGGAGCTGCGAAGCCATACCCGTCTGCACCATGCTGGCGGTCATATCATTGAAGGCATTGCGGGGCGAGGGTGATGGCCCATATAGAGCGGACGCTCCCACTTATTCCCAGCGATGAGGTCAAGGACGGTTAGCCACCGATGTCAAAGGTACTGACGACCGTGGAGCCCCATCGTGAAGTGCGGCGTGATATGTCCGACTAAGTCAGGGTAACTCTTAGCGATACGCTGTACCGTGGCGAGCGAATCCGCAGCGACATAGAGCTCAGACGAGGGGATCATCTCAGGCGAAGTCCCCTTCGTTTGCAAGCCCTTATAGGCTTCCTCTACGGACATCGGATCACCATAGGGAGCTACCAGCGCGTAGTTATTGTAGTAGTAATAGGACTTCGGCAGGAGACCAATAGGCAGAGGCTTACCCGTGAGCCTGCTTCTTCATCTGGTCAATGTACCCAGTCACCCGAGAGGTAGGAGAGGTTGACGGTGCGCACATCGGTGCGGATACCTTCGACTTCCTGTGCGTACCACAGGGGGAAGGTGTCGTTGTCCCCATAGCAGAAGAGGATGGCATTGGGCTCGCAGCTCTCGAGGTAGATTACGCCCCATGTCGCTGGCTACAGTACGTCCCGAGCGGTCGTGGTCGTCCCAGATTCTGCCCTGCCATCTGTATCGGAACAAGGAGGAGCACCAGCGAGGGCTACGCCAGCAGCCACCGTAGAAATGGGGAGTGGAGCTTCGTCGTCGGTGGTCTTCTTCGCAGGGTTTCTTCTCCAGATAGCGGCTCACGGTCGTGGCAATCGCGAGCGACACGAAGCCCACCCAGATAGCGAAGGCGTAGAACGAACCCACATAGAGCATAGTCACGCTCACGAGGCTGTCAGGGTGCTGATTGAGGTAAAGAACGATGGCAATACCCGTCATGAAGAAGAGCATGAACGTCACCCCAGAGCTCTCTGACCCCCGGCGACCACGCCCGATCTGGAAGAAGAGACCGATGAGCCCAAGGAGTAGAGGCGGCGCATAGATGAGACGTTGTGCCCCTTGTTGGCCGTCATATCCTCGGGGTGCGTATCACTATCCCCGTAGAAGAAGCTATCGATGAAGGGATGCCCTGTAGCAGTCCCCACCACGCAGGAGGCCACCGTCCCCTGCAGGTCATTCTGACGCCCGGCGAAGTTCCACATAAAGTAGCGCCAGTACATATACGTCAGCTGATGAGTTGAAGAAGTACGTCAGATTATCCCCGAAGGTAGGCTGCGACATATCCTCCGCATCACGCCCCATCCACGTGTTGTACATCTGGGCGTGACCACGCTCGTAGACGCGAGGAAGAGCATCATCCTTCGCTCTCGTGAGATAGGTTCGTCCTTGGGGCACGTGCCACATAGCGGTCGGGGTCAGAAGGATTATTCTTCTCCACACGCCGCGTAGGTAGGCTCTCCGTCCTTGAACTCAGGTCGACCATCGGCTCCATACTTATAAGAGGTAGCGAAGGTAGGGCCATAGAAGAGCGGAGCGGAGCCGTACTGCTCACGCGCCAAATAGTAGCGCAGCGAGAAGGCGTCAGCAGGTGCATTCTCATTCATCGGAGGGTCTGCCACGGCACGCACTAAGATGACTCCATAAGAGGAGAAAGCCCATAGCGATAGCCACGAGGCACATCTGTACCGTCTGCACCGCACGAGCACGCAGTCCCTATACAGGTAGAAGAGGCAATGATTGCCACCGCCAGCGCAAGGAGCGACAATACCACTCCCGATGAGGAAGCCCCATCAAGATGAGCGAAAGAGGCGATGGAATGCGGAAGCGGTGCGAAGACGGGTGCTTGGCATCGCGCACGGCACAGTCGGCTTCTACCGCCCTGAGATCAGGACAGCCACCAGTACCGCTAAAGTAGATAGTGCAGACCTTGGTTATAGCTCAGCCCACAGGTATTGACGAAGAACATATCCCACTTCCAGCGAGCTTCGGCACCCCTGCACTACCCGTACATCATCAGAGCCACGGGCGAAGGGCCAAGGAGCGAAAGTACACTCCCTTGAGGCGTCACATGCGTAGCCCTGCGGTAATGTAGACCAGCGCCATAGCAGGCAGGCAAAGGGAGGTTCGGTGAGGTGCACCCCCGATACTCCAGCCCCATCAGATGGGCGATGAGCACCAGCCAACAGTCCGAACGCTCGTATTCGCTACGTTCGTCCGTCTGAAGATCAGCCAGAAGACCACCGCCGTAAAGAGCGAGGCTGAAGGCATAGACCTCGGCTTCGACGCGCTGAACCAGAAGAGTCGGAGAACGTATAGACCAAGCTCCCGACAAGCCCCTGAGGCCCAAGATGGCAAGACCTTGTCCCAAGGTCATCACTTCGCCTACAGGCTCATAGCCCTGCTTGCCTAAACGTGCCTGCGGGTGACCACACGGCGCACCATGCGTAATCGTCCAGAAGAGGAAGAGGATCGTCAGCCCACTTAGTACGGCACTTGTGGCGTTGGTCATCAGTGCAGCACGCTCAGGGCTTCCGCCGAGGTGCGAGATGACGTGTAGACCAACATATAGAAGGGGGCTCCAGGGGGTGCTCGATCTCGAGCTTGTAGTCACAAGCGATGAACTCCCGTGCAGTCCCACAGGCTTGCCGAAGGGCCGATCGTGAGCAGATAGGTGAGGGTAGCGATGAGCGAAGACCCGCCCACCCCAAGAGGTTATTTGCTCAGTTAGAAATTGCTTCAATTCATATATATCTGTATTGGGATTTGTGCCTCGTATCCTATCTCTGGGCACACCACAACGCCTACAAAGATAGCTATATACACTGATACACGCTGAGACAGCATAAGACTGAGCAAAAGCCACATAGTAGGGATGCTCCCCAAAATGCAAGTAGCTGCTGGGGATATCCTCCAGCAGCTACAGCTGTATCTGTGATGTATCGTGCCGATTATTGTCTATTCGGCTGATGAACCGACAACCAGGGCAACACATATGAGCCTGTCGCTCCACCCTGAGTCCCGATTTGGCCGCCCAAAATACGTGAATTAGCTACATTCCAGTAAAGACCTTTGTCATTCGAGACGCATGTCATAATAGACGCCAGGGTTTCCCTCTGGTCGCTGAAGACCCCTCCCTGTATTTTGATCTTTAAGTCTACGTGTCCAGAAGTGCATACGCTGACTGACACCGGAGGGTACACCACAAACTTTATCTCCATTGACATGGAGCGAACGACGAAGAATCTCTCACGCTGTGAGCTATTCTCCTCCCAAAACTCCTGCTTAGCAACTACATTTGCGGGAGAGATTAACTTCAGCTTGCTGCGCCCACATTCTTCCAGTTGCCATGATTCCCGATGCTCTTTGATTCGATGACGAGGCGTGATTCACGGCTCGGCACCTGATCGTACTCCTACCAAACAGCGCACCCTGCCCGGCGGATATGCCACATCCCGATTTCTCGATATCTAAATACCGTTGCATAAGGCGTACCACGAAGCGGAACGCATAGAAGACATTCTCGGAGATATTCTCAACTTGGTCTGTATAAACGACCTTATTTTTCTATAGTAGTAAGACGTCACTGTCTCTCTTTTTCCCATCAAGGCGCACCTGTTCATTAGTATTCACCCCATTCGTGATGCCTCGGGGTTGAAAAGAATACCAGGATACTCCTTTAGGTGAGAACTTTCTGTCGGCCCCCACCATACTGTAAGGGAAGACGGAGAAGACATCATAGCGATCAGGGGACATTCCACATCAAATCACTATTCTGCGTCTCGATCACAGGTGCGTTAGCATTAGACCCTGAGCGGTCGTAAGTATAAGAGACCTGGAACGTTGACCCATCGAAATCCTGTAGCGCAGGGCTCGCACCTCTAAAGGCCGCATAAAGTTGTCCTGCTCCTGGATCCCCAATGCTCCAGTTAGGATCCGCTCCATTCCCTGCCGTTGAGCGTGCAAACGCGCATCATTATGCTCGGGATCACCCCACAAGGTAGTCATAGCCCCATACGAGGCCATCGGATTAAGACGTAGCTCCTCCTTTAGCTTCACATTCGTACTATAGAAGTCCCACTCTTATGCGTCTTGGTCGTATGGTAGACATTGACCATACCGACCTCACGAGAAATAGTCTTGTTGTACAGATCTGCGGAGATACTCATACCATAGCCCAAGTCATTGGTACTTATAGTAGAGTTTTTCATCGACTTCATTCATCCCGAAGTAGAAGGTCCCAGAGGTCGTTTGGACGATTGAGATCGACAGGATTCGTCAGCTTATAGAAGACACAGGTCGGTTCTCACGCGTCGGCACAGTGGTCGGCGTAGCCTTAATCTTATAGGGATGCGCGATCATATTGATCGCGTTCGCAGGAAAGTCTCAACGCTTGTATCAGCATCTGTCTGGATGCTTCGGGTATGCGCATACGCAGTGTGTTGAAGGCATAGCTCACAGCCGTGGTAGACTGCGTACTCTCGACATAGAAGCCTTTGAGCTGGTAGTCATAAGTGGGACGATACTGCAGTCTTGAGACCGTAAGGTCATCGCCATCGAGTCCAGCTGCTAGACTCATTTTTCGCCATATCATTGCGCAGAGTGAAGGCATAGAGACTACCTGCATTTTGAAGCGAGGGTTAGCCTTCGATGTCTTATCATTCTTATACATCTGCTCCATACCAAAAGCCCAGCCAGAGGAGCTCTTCGAGTCTCGTGCGGCGACAAAGCGTATACCCCTTCTCGCCAGCCTGTGGATGCATTATTAGGGTCTACATTATGCCCCCAAGACAAAGGGAATATCAATATCGGTACCAATCGTAAGCTTCTCATTTTGCCCCATAGAGCTTCTTGACCACACGAGGCTTGATACTTCCATGTAGCCGTTGCGGCATCCACGTCCCGCCGGGAGCATAGAGCGCATGTAGATGCCAGATCTCTCCTTCCTTCAGCTTGCGATAGTCTGGCTCTCGGTCCAGATTGCATCAGCCCCTTTGCACGGACAAGTAGCGTGTCTTGCCGGTCTTGGCATCCGTCTGCTTGATCAGCTTCCACGTAGCACGCGCATAGCAGTCTACATCCTGGGTATAGCCCACCATAGCTAAGACGACGGGGAAAGGTTCTTCATTCGCTGTCATAGGGTGCGAAATCAAAGGTCGGGAGCTTCCGTCCAGTAGATGGAGTCGTCATCTCGATACCTCGTGACTGTGGTACTGGAGGCATAGCGGATAGCCACTTCGGGATCCAGCTCGATATCATCGAGGTTGAGGGTGAACCATTCCCCCTTGCTCTCCTGATGAGTCTGAGGAGCAGCTTGGTTCGGATCCTCCTGACGACAGCTGACGACAAGCCCCAAGAGGGCAACACCAGGATACCTCTCAATAGCATCGAGGTAGCTTTACTCAATATCTGTTGCTTCATTTTTCTTCTTCGTTAAGATGAGTCTTATGCTTCGCCTCCATCTTCTAAGGGTTCAAACTCACCGGTATCTACCGACATCCCAGTCAAGGCACTTAAACGGTTGGTCAAACGGAAGAACTCACAATATAGTCCTTCATACTTCTCTTTTCCATACAATCTGAATCGTTCAAAAATAAGGGTGATGCACAGCTATAAAATCCTATATTTACGTAGCTACTGGCACGACTACGCAGACTCTACGGCACCATGCAAGGGCGCAAAATTAGGTAAAAACAAAGAAAACGCACCTTTATAATTCTCATGAGCTCCTACACAAACAAGCTGAAAAATCAATCAATTACAATACCGAAAAATAGTTAGCAAACCGTGTAAAAAGAGGCGTGATGATAGCTTAACTATCGATTACTTCTGCACCTGAGCAGTCTAACTCATTTAGGAAGTTCTATGTACTATCCTCCCAGAAGACTTCCCCCTTCAGATTATCCGACCAAGGAAATAGCACCCAATATTTGGAGCGCTAACCTATATTACTCCGAGCCACGCACCACTACTGCTCCGCCTGCGGATCAGTAGTGGTCGATAAAACCACTACTACTTCACCATCGACCAATAGTGCTTCACGCCTCGACCACTACTGGATGCCCCCTCTGCTTCTGACGAGGTGGCGAAGTCCACCTCAGGCTCCACTACAAAGCAAAGCGGAAGAGCATATCCCCCTTATATGGACAGCTCGTACCCCTTATATGGACAGCTCGCACCTCTTATATGGACAGCTCGCACCTCTTATATGGACAGCTAATGCCCCTTATATGGATAGCTCGCACCTCTTATATGGACAGCTCGTACCTCTTATATGGACAGCTAATGCCCCTTATATGGATAGCTCGCACCTCTTATATGGACAGCTAATGCCCCTTATATGGACAGCTCAATGCTCCTTATATGGACAGCTCGTACCTCTTATATGGACAGCTAATGCCCCTTATATGGATAGCTCGCACCTCTTATATGGACAGCTAATGCCCCTTATATGGACAGCTAATGCTCCTTATATGGACAGCTCAGTACCTCTTATATGGACAGCTAATACCCATTATATGGACAGCTCGCACCTCTATATGGATAGCTAACAGCTTTTTATATGGACAGCTAATGCTCCTTATATGGACAGCTGAGGGAGAGGCAAGTGGAGAAAACAACGACCGCCCCGAGGAGCCTTGGCTCGTCAGGGGCGGTCATTAATCTCAGGGGAAGAGCGAAGCCGCTACTTCGTGACCTTCTCGAGCTTGCGCAGGAGCGTCTGGTAGTGAAGGCGGATACGTTCGTCCTTCGTCTTGGGCAACTGCTGACGCAGAAGTGCCTCCAGACGATACTGCAGAGGAAGGTACAGCGCCTCGGTATTGTTGATAGACGAAGTGAAGAGATCTTCTGGGTTCGCCATAGCTCTTACCGAAGTTCAGGTATCCGACAGCATCCAGCTGACGAAGGAGGTCGTCCGAAGAACGGTGATCCAGCGAGCAGAAGTGCTCCCCTTGCTTCGGAGCAGAGCTGGGCGATGAACTCCTCATCGGTCATCCCTTCGGTGCGCTGCGCTTCGGCGAGGTCAGCCCGTCAGTTCAGCCAGGGTCAAGCCCGAGCGGCCGTTGGCCTTAGCACCCAAGTCTTCGGTATAAGCCGTGATATAGCGCACGAAGTACTCCTGTAGCTGTCGCTCTGCGGGGTCAAGTCCTCGACCTGCCTCCGTCTTGGCCCAAACGTGTGCATAGACATCATCAGCATATTCCTGCGGCGTGTAGGAAGTGAGAGTCCAGGTAGGAGGTCAGATTGAGCGCACCGATGTTGCGGATAGCCATAGCTCGTGTCATCGCTCCGAGGACGACGAAGGGCGAAGCACTCGCCATATCTGGCATCGTGCGCTCCAGCTCTTCGCTACGCAGGCTGTCGATGGTGAGCGCCTTGTCGAGGAGCCACAGGGCCGAAGCTCTCTGCTGCGCCTTGGGGACGACCTTGTAGCGAGGGAGGCCTGAGGCTTCGCTCGTCTGATAGAGGTAGACCCCAGCGACATTGAGGAAGACATTCGACACATAGCGCAGTGCCTGATTGGAAATACCTTCGTAGAGGGTAGCACGATGCTCCGCCTCCTCGTCACGTGCGAACCACTGCCCCAGATGCCCGATGATGTACTTGAGGTTCTTCAGCCCTGAGCGTGCTGGCGGCGATCGGATCATTCGACAGATCTTCCTCGATGGCCGAAGGGTCGTGGCGGCGCTCACCGACCTGCTGGACACCGTATCGGTATTCAGGGATCGGCGGCGTGCTTCTCGATCAGCTCATTCAGCTGGCGAGCCTCGTCGAGCATATTCCCCTGCTATCGGGGAAATAGCGATAGGGTCCAGTCGATGGCATACTTATCATACGTCCCGACAGTAGGTGGATCAAGGCTCACCCACGGTCTTCGGGCTGCGCTACGTAGTTGAAGCGCGCATAGTCCGCGATCGAAGAGTCGTGCCGTGCACCGCCGTGAAGGAGGGCGAGCGGAGAGTCGATGGAGTAGGCAGCCGAAGAACCCATGTTGTGCATAAAAGCCGAGCGTGTGCCCGATCTCGTGGGCAATGACGTACTTCAGCGACTTCGACATCAAGCTATCGGGGAGCTTCATCGCACGGACGAGGGGTCGACCTGCGCCGTCTGAATGAAGCGCCAGTTGTTGTTCAGCTTCGAGACATCGCTCCAGACAAGCACCGAGGGCATTGATGATCTCACCGGTACGTGGGTCAGACCAGCTGGGGCCCATAGCGTTCTCCGATAGCGATAGGGACGTAGCGGATACAGTTGTACTTGAGGGTTGTCGGGGTCGAAGTCTGGGTCATCGGTGGAAGTCACGCACCTCAATAGCGTCCTTGAAAGCCAATCTGCTCAAAGGCCTTATTCCAGCGCAGCGTCCTTCCTTCATCGCTGCCTTCCACAGAGGAGGGAAGGTATTCTCTACATAGTAGACGATGGGCTTCTTAGGGCGCACGAGCTGTCCCGCCTTGTAGGCAGCGACATCCGAAGGCTCGAGTCTCCAGCGCTTGACGAACTGCACAGGCTCGATGAGCTTTGTCTCCCGGGGTTGTACGCATTCTTCGCCACGTGGAAGACACCGATACGCGTATCCGCCAGACGGGCGTCATAGGCTCCTCGGGCAGGCGCAAGATCGTGAAGGTAGCCCCAAGCGTCACAGGATAGTCCTTCAGTGGACTGCCCCACGCGACGAGGCTCAGCGTGACGCGGTAGCTGCGATCGATCTTGATCGAGACGTTGTCCTCGAAGGACTTGATCTCACGAATATGATTGAGTCCACGCTGCTGGCTGGCCTGCACCTGATAGGAGCCGAGGGCTCTTGGCGATGAGGGGAAAGTACTTCTGCTCTTCGGTCACCAGCGAGGTGAGGTCGATGACTACAGCGGACTTATCCTTGTTCCAAGCCTTGATGGGGAACTTAAACAAGGGCAGATCCGTATAGCTCGAGCCGAAGACGGGACGTAGCTCCTTCTCTAACTGTCCTGCCAGATAGGGGTCTGAGTTGACCGCCTCGAGCACAATAACGCACTATCACGCTGGGCAAAGCGCATGTGCACAGGGTTGGCATTCTTGAGCCGATCATCCCCAGCTGTGGGTTGGAGATGGAGGAGAGCGTAGCTGCTACTAAGACCTCTTTGCCCAAAGGTCTTCACGGGCAGCTCGACATAGAGCTTATTGTCCGTCTTGTGGAGCGTGAGGAAATCCCCTTTGCCGAGGACGATGGGCTTACCCGTCAAGAGCTTCTCATAGGGCCGTCTTCTCGGTTTGCTTCTCCGTCTTAGGCTGCTTCTTTCTCTTGAGAAGTCGAAGATCCCAGCCTCGGCCGTCATAGGAGCAAGTGTGAGCGTCCCAGCGGCCAGAAGTAATACAATGGTTCTATTTATCATCATCTCTCGGGTCTATTTCTTAGCATCCAGGAGCTTCTTGACCTTGAAGGCCAGCGTCTGATAGTGCGCCTTGAGCATCTTGTCCGTCGTCGAAGCGGCACGCTGCTCGAGGATAGGGCGGATCTTCAGGAGCGCAGCATACATATACTGCTCCGAGGTGTCGAGGGCAGGAACATTGGCCATAGGATAGATACTGGCCGAAGGATTGCCACCACCGTACTGCACACGCGAGGACTTGAGGGCTTCGCTGTAGTCGGTCGTAGGAGCGAGGCTCACGAGCTTACCGCCCAGCAGCGTAGGCGTCGAAGCGAAGCCATAAGGCATAGCAGGCGTAGCGTTGCGTGGGTTGACCACCCCAGAGATGGACTTGTCGATGAAGGCAATCTGCAGCATACGCTCCATATGGTTGGGAGACTTCCCTGCGATGGTCGTACCGAAGACTTCCTTGTAAAGGTCATCGAGTACTCACCGAGGCTGTAGCTCTTGGAGTCAATCTGCGCTGCGATGATGATACGTGCACGCAGGTCGAAGATATCCTTGACGATGAACTCTAAGAGCTGATCGTAGTAGCTGATATCCATAAAGCCCTTGCGCTCCAGCGAGCGATCGGCATAGCCCTGGAAGATCTTCGCCTGATGGAGCAGCCACTGGAAGGCTTCGCGCTGCTTGGCCTTCGGGATGACCTGATAGCGAGGGAGCTGGCTGGAGGCTGACCTTCGCGGCAGACGACACCACCGATGAGGCTCATAGCATTCTTGAGCTGGAGGTAGTAGGCCTGCACAATGGCCAGATAGAGGCTCTTCTTCTGACGGCTATCAGGGTCGTTGGTGATCCACTTGGAGAGGTTCGACTGGATGAAGGCGAGGTTCTTCATCGTCCAGCTCAGCCGTCTTGATGGGGTCATTACCCCAAGTCTTCGGGTGCGCACCGTAGGGTCGACGGCATAGCGAGGCTCGGGAGCATAGCGGTAGCGTGGATCGCTTACCTTCTTGTTGACGCGACTGATGAGTTCCTTGGCTTCGGCAGCAGGATCGCCCCGAGGTCAAAGTAACGATGGCCCCAGTCGATGGCGAAGAGGTCGTACGTACCGAGCTGGTCGTTGACGAGTCATACCCCCTTATCCGTGGGCTGCGCGAGATGGTTGTAGCGTGCGCCGTCGAGGATGGAGCAGCCAAGCCGTTGTCATAGTGAACTTCGCTGAGCGTAGCTGCTCGGTGGTATAAGCTCGACGACGCAGCGTAGTTGAAACGAAGCCCAAGATCTTAGCGACCTCCTGCGAGACCAGCTGCGAGGCGACTCGTCGAAAGGGGCCTGTGGCAGAGCGCGAGGTGCGGATAGCTGGGTCAGCAGCCAGCCGTGGCGATGAAGCGCTGCTTGTAGAGCAGTGCCTCTACGTATTATATATAGATCAGGTTGCCACTGAAGATCTCCCCGTACGTGGGTCGCTCCAGCTGGAGGCAGCGATGGTCTCCTGGCTATTGGGGATGTAGCGGATGCACGAGTACTCGAGGTTGTCGAGGGTCGAACTGCTTGTCTCCCTTGAGGGAAGTCGCGCACCTCGATGGCGTTGCGGAAGCCCGCAGCTTCGAAGGCCTTGTTCCAGCGCAGTACCCCTCACGGATGGGACGCTGCCAGCTCGTGGGGAAGGCACTATCGAGATAGAAGACAATCTTCTGCTCGGGCTCGGAGAGCTGTCCCTTAGCGTAGGCTTTCTTATCCTTAGGGACAAGCTGCCAGCGATGCGCCAAGTAGACAGGTTCGCTCTGGTCGAGGTAATCGGGGAAGGAGACCTTGCGGGTCGTCTGGTACCGACACGAGCGTCCGCCAAGCGAGGATGGCGGTAGAAGCCTCGACAGGCATGATGGTGTAGGTCACTTCAGCCGTCAGAGGCATGTCCTTCGCCACAGTAATGACACCCCATCAGCGAGGCATTCACTGAAAGTTCATCTCGACGCGCACGCTGGCGTTCGTATCGAAGGACTTGAGTCCACGCACGAAGGTCAGGCTGCTATTGCGCGAAGCAGAGATCTGAACGGGCCTTGCTGCGAGGGAACGATCTGGAAGAAGGGGCTGGACTCGGTGACGAGCGAATTGATCTTCAGCACGACAGCCGAGCTATCCGCCTTATAGACTTCAGGCGTGAAGGACTCGACCGACTGGTCACGGTAGTTCAGCTCGAGGGCACGCTGGAGCTGGGCGGAAGCGTCACGGCGGTAGACGATGGAGTTAGGAGCCTTCATCACGATGGCACTGTCCTGCTTCTCGAAGCGGAAGACGATGGGTGCGGGTTCATCGAGGCCGACAGCGAGGGTAATCGGGATCGGTCGTTGAGGGTGACCTTGCCCTCATCATCAGCTCCTTGCCGGTACTTCGTGAGGGAGCTCAAGGTAGACGTTACCATCGACTCTTATGCAGCGTGACGAACTTACACGAGCGGTCTCGACCTTCTTATCCTTGAAGAACTTCGATGTACTTGTCTTCTTCTTTCTTCTCCTTCTTAGGCTCTACCGTCTTGGTTTCTTGCTTGGTCTCCGCCTTCTTGGTCTTGACGGAAAGGCTATCCGTCTGAGCCAAGGCAGGAGTCCATAGCCACTGAAGAAACAGGGAAGCTACCACGAGGGGTGCAGAATGCAACTCTTGTGCATGAATCTATCTTTTATCGTGTTGGTGATTCTGTTCGTTATATGAGGACTACTCTGCTGCAGTGAGCCTGCTATCGGGGAGCTCTGCGACAGGCTGGACAACCTTGCCCTACGATGTATCTCAGAGTTGCTTTGCCGTACTGCCCGAGACATCGCCTAGCTATAAACAACACTTGCAGAGCCATCATAGGTGGCGATATAGAGGCGTGTACACGAGGATCATACGCTGTATCGTCTCCTGCCCCCAGCGTAATGCTTATGCTTCAGGGAGCAGTCTGCACTTGTCGCTGCAGGTCATAGGGTGAAACCTTGTTGGCAGCAGCTACGTAGGCAGAGTTATGCTCGGGGGCGCAGAGCCAGCTACGTGGGAGTATCCGTCCTTATGGTGTGATGACCTGCAAGGGATAAGACTTCTCCTCTTTTCTTCGCACTGAGGAAGGCCCTGGGTCAATCTGCCAGCTTGTAAAGCGCCCTGTGCCGAATGCGTCAGGATAGCTACGTAAGCGGGTGCGGAGGCATTCGCCGAGGAGGCGACCAAGCTACTGCCTTCAAAGGGATTTCCGTGGTTGATTCGCCAGCATCATCAAAGAGTATAGGTCGCCTTCAGCGGATGCACCTTATTACCAGTATTGGAGCTCCATGATAATCAGGTCCCCGTCGTCTGATCAAAGGCAATGAGCTGCAGGGTCAAGCCCTCCATGTCTTCAACTCTGGAGCCAAGACCGGTAGCTTATTGGCAAGGCGGACTTTAAGCGATTGTCATTGAGAAGACGTGGGAGGACGTCAATAATCCGAGGGTATAGAGCTTCCCCTCAGCGATGACTTATTCATTGATATCCGTGGGAGAAAAGCATGTGGCCTGCATGGGGTGACCATTGAAGTTCATACGTCCTCCGATGGGCTTAATGGGTCGGCATTGAGGCGATAAGCCCACGTCTCCCCGACGAGAGGTGGTTGGTCGTCACACCGGCCCCTGAGTATGCGAGAGGCATCAAGCACCTTGGGAGTTCCGGAGGGGTCACGATCAAGTTTCCCTTCAGTGAAGACATCCGTCACGACATGTGAGGCCTCACCAAAAGGATAATAGCCTAGGTGAGCTTTCCTCCTGCTGCGTGAGGGGCATAGAGGCCATCACGATCTTGAGATTCACACGTATGCGGAAGCGATGATGAGTAGATACCATCCGGGTCTCCATCTTCAAGCGAGCGACGTGCACACCACAGTCTGAGCTACTCGTAGCCTTGTAGACCAGCTTATTCCAGTAGCTATGTATAGTCTACCTCCCACTCAATCATGGGAGCCGTCGTAGCTCCATTGGTGAGTCAGGTGGGTAAGACTCGATCTCAAAGTGCACCGAACTCCACCTCGGTACAGCTCTTGGAGCTGCGTCGTGGGCTCGACGACCTGAAGAGGACGCGTCACCCGTGTGCGAATCATCCTTGTAGCAGGGCTCCAAGGCTCCGGGGAGGGAGGCAAGGAGCGAGCTCTCTGCACCGTATATAATGTCCTATTCATCGTCTTTACTGTCGGTATTGTTTGAGCCAGTGGCGGTAGATGCAGGGAGCAGTTCGCCCAGCTCATGAGCCGCCTCGATATTGAGGAGGAAGCGATGGACGCGCTCTACGTCCCCCAGGTGACTGAACTCGTCATACAAGGCAAGCTCATCCTGCTTGTGAGTACTTGAGGAGGGTACGATACTTGCGTAGAGAGTAGTCGTCAAGGAGGTAGAGCGTGGGTCGTGGTATTCCAAATCTCAGGCGTCATCTGAAGGCCGTTATTCACGGCTATCTTGATGCGGTTGAGCTCCTGTGAAGGAGCCTTGAGGGTCAGTGGAAGCCTCAGTACCAGGGGTCAGCGTGTCGGACTTTCCTTCTACAGTCTGCAATGCGCGCTGGATGAACGTCACAGGGAAGGTACCCTTCAGCGGAGGTCCGCAGGAAGGTGTATTGCTCTGCCAGGGCTTGAAGTGTACTCCGACTTTGGCTGTGAGAGCCTTTTCATCCACACGCACTCGATAGGCTAAGAGGGCTTGATGGGATAGTCCCCCGTATGGCGTACTGGCACATCGACCGTGAACTCCGTCAGCGCATCGGGCTTCGTCCCATAGCTTTCACGGATAATATGATCAGTGGCATCGCTACCGAAGTGAAAAGTACACTCCACGGGGCGCTTTATAGAAACCATCACACGGCTGACATGTTTGATCTCTCTCGGCTGGGGTCTTGGTGAGCTTAGCAATAAGCCTCCTCCGAGCACTCAGCAGAAGGTATATATGATCTCTTCATTGTACTTGGTCTAGTGGGTGAGTAATTAGTGAGTTTGCCATAAGTCCGCTCCAGCTCGAGGCCAGGTAAGTCACCATATCCTCTGTGGGCAGTTGACTCCCCTAAGAGCGAAGGAAGGGCTGGAAGAGTGCTTAATAGCGTGGGACGACCTTACCTGGTGTCTCACGCAGATACTCGCGCATCAGCTCGAGGGTCAAAGGCTGCCTTGTCCCGGAAGAATTGGCTGTGGTCAGCGGAGCTAAGCCACAGCTATCACGCACCGCGGTGAGGGGCTTCGACGGCTGCAGTGGGTTCGTGGGATAAGTAGCTTCAACCAAGATATGGTACATCTCGAGGCGAGACGATCCAGCGTCACCCTTGCGCGTACTGCCGCCAGGCGAGGCGAGCTGCTCTCTATCGGGCAGGAAGGCGGATGAACTGCGTGTGCAGGTCGAGTCTGACGATGGCATGCTGCCTGACGATTGTCGATCGAAGCAGCTCCCCAGCCGATGCATAGAGGGCGTTGAGCGCGGAGGCGACGCCCCTGAGCTACGTTACCACCACCACTGACGGAGGTGCGTCGTAGCTTCGAGTCGAGGAACTTAGGACGCTAGAGCCCACAGATGAGTTCCCCTTGAGCAGGAAGCGTACCACATCAGCAAGGGAGGCACACGCGGCGTGGTGCGAGGGCGAGAAGTCGGAGGTATGGTCGATGACCTTCTGAGCATATACAGCAGCCTTCGCCAGGATTCTCCCCATAGCATTATAGACACGCGCCTTGGTCGCGCCATGAACCGCATACTTATTGAAGTGGCCGTTACGATGCGTCTGGTAGGGAGAGTACTCGTCAAGTCCCCGCCCGTGATCGTCTCATCAGAGGCGAGGAGCGCCTCGGCACGATCTGAGTCTGCCAAGATGTTCTTATGGGTAATCCTCCAGATTATAGACCTCCTTGTTCTAACTTCAGGGTCGCAGTGGTAGGCATAAGGGGATACCACCACGGGTCGAGGAGAGCTTACCTGCAGCCTATGAGTACGGCGATAGTCGCGGCGAAAAGTCGTGCCACATCAGGTGCGGGAAGGCGCGCGCGGACCATGAGGCTTCCCCTTCCGATCATGCGCGGGACCTCTCCGGAGGGTACGTACGCCCGATGTTCTCGAGGATATTATTATTGTGGAGATGACTTCATAGAGCTGCGACCAAGAGCATCGGTACAATGGCTCGTACATCATCATTGGTGTGCTGCATGGCGATTGATTGGTGGTTCACCGACACGCTGTTGAGATTACTATATGTTCTGCGCCAAGGTCTCATCATGCCAGCGGTGAGGGCGCCTCCACGCCAGGAGGCCTTCGCCGGCCATCGATGCCATGGACTCCGTACACTAGCATCCTGATGGCCTTGTTGAGGCTGAACTGCACCTCTTCGAGGGCGTCCCCTTGGAGGCTGAGATGTCTAAGGGCGACTGCAAGAGCTCAAAGGGCTCAGGGATAGTGCCCACCAGTGAGGGTCTGAATATCTTCTTTCTCATTGTGATATCACTGTGGGAGGGTTAGAAGGAGAGGCGAGGCTGAGACTCGACTCTCTCTGAGCAAATGGATAGTCGAGACCACGCTCACGCTTGACCGTGGAGAGGTAGAAGCAGTCGATCGACAGGAGCTCAATAGCGCGCGACGCGCAGGTGGAGCTTCTAACTGCACCAAAGCGACTTCCGTCTCATGCCGGCCAGCGAGAGGCTACGCAGGGTGAGGTAGTACTCCTTGCTACGATGCAAGGCGGCTGGTCTGGTAGATTCACGGTTGGCGATATCCTTATTGTAGCCACAGCCCAGCCTGCTTCCAGCGGTCATTGAGCACGCGTACGTCTGCGTTGTGTACTCGGGGTTAGCCCCTTCGACACGTGAAAGACGAGCGTCTGGTTATAGACGACGGCACACGAGCGAGTGGCCGAAGTTAGCATTCAGCGAGGAAGCCGCTTATAGAAGAGGTACGGAGAGGCGAACCATAGGCCCAGGTTGATGTCTGCCGAAGACGACTTGCGGTCGTGGGGTCATAGGTGACTATAGCTACCATCACGCTTGATGTACACCTCACGCCCGGTAGCAGGATCAATCCCTGCCGAGGACGACCTTCAGAGCCGTCAGTGACTCCCCTTCTTCAGCAGAGAGGAGAGGGTAGTGCTGCGATGAGCGGAGTCAACACCGAGGGTTCTTCTCATTAAGCGCCTTGAGGGCATTAGAGATCTTCTTGACCTTATTACTATTGTAGGAGGTAAGTCAGAGAGACAGACCACTGCAAGTCCACCTGCGTCTGGATGAGAGGACGACACGTGTCGAAAATTCCACCCAGAGTTGACGACCTCCCCGACATTCTGCTTGGCGGTGAGCGAGCGACCGAAGGGCCTTGACCCATCAAAGAGGGAGGTTGTCGGTCAGCTTGCGATAGACATCCAGCGTCAGGTCCCAGCGACTCTTGAAAGCGTCGGGATCAAGACCTGCATTCTGGATTGGATGCGTACATCCCACTTCAAGTCGGGTTACCGACCTGCCTCAGACTGCACCAGCTCCGACAAAGGAGTGGGTTGATATTCTCTTGTTGTGACCGTGGGTCGTGTACGCTTGATAAAGGCTCAAGGACATATTCCCCAGATACCCCACGCTGGCACGTAAGCTTCGGTAGCTGAATATCCTTATTCCCCTTAAAGAACTTCTCGTTATGGATATTCCACCCCAGCACCCAGCGACCAGAGGGGCGAAGCGCCTGGTTCTTACCAAACGTCGACGCACTTCGAGCGAATGAAGTCCAGATGAGCATCTACCTTATCTGTAGATCGTATTCCCATTGACGAAGAAGCCTGCTGCCGTAGCATAGTTATCAAGCGAGAGGACCGAGCACCGCTGCGATAGCCAAAAGAGCAAAGGGTGGGGATGTCCTAAAGTTGTCCGAATAGAACCCTCGGCTGGGCTAGCAATTGTAGAGTCGAGCGCATCGAGAGTCGTCGACTCGATATTCATACCAGCCAGCGAAGTCGAGATAGAAACTTCTCGAAGAAGGTGCGATTATGGGGAGAGCATCAGCTTTACTTATGGTTGAAGCCCTTGGACTGGTTCTCTACCATTTCCCCACGCTGGTCGAGGGCCTCTCCACGGAGAGTCATTGGAGGAAGAGGCGAACGGAAGCGACGACCGAGCCATTGCGGATGGAAGGAGGAGGTCCCCATCAAGCCGGAAGGCCCCGATCCAAGCCTGCATGGCTGTGGTGTTCTCAGCAGGTCTATACTCCACAGAGACGATTGTAGCTAGCCCGAGAACGAGCAGCCGTAGAGAGTTATTGATGCTGGGTTCCGTTGAAGCTACGTAGCATGGCTCTCCACACTCTCGAATAAGGAGCTGGGTGAGGGATTCATACGCGTGAAGTTACTGTATGGGCCCGCCATGGTTTGGGCCTCGTGGGGGCGCGTTGTTTGACCGTGATATTATTGGAGAGAAAGAGCTTGTGAGGGCGAGGTTATACGAGGCTTGAAGCTACCCGAGACACGCTCACGCCCGCGCTGGATCATATCACCGCAGATTCGCGTCCTTGCCATGGCGGAGTGTCAAGCCGTAGCGGACGTACTGATCACCGCCCTCCAGCACTGAGCTGTCGCAGAATGCAGACGCGCACCACACGCAGAGGCTTAGAAAAGCGAGTCTGTGTACACTCTACTACGGATCAGGCGCACGATCGCGTCGCACGCGACAGAGTCTTTGCGGTACTGCTCCTCTGGAGCGCATCACCGCGATGAGATCCTACCAAGTCTTTCATGCTGGAGCTTCTGCTGGGGGTGGGGATGGTAATCGCTGATGAGGATCGGTGCAGAGTGAGACGTAGCGTTCCGTGTAATTCACACGGATAGCACCTTCGCTGATGGGCTGTGGTGATGACAATGACCCCAGCAGCAGCCTAGCCCCATAGAGGGCAGAGGCTGAAGCATCCTTAGCACCGTGACGCTCTCGATGGTATTCATATCCATATCGTAGATGTAGTTCACATCCACGATCGCTCCGTCGACGACGAAAGAGCGGTGAAGTTAACCGCCCCGCGAAGGTAGCACGCCCCGCAGATTGAGTTCGGGACGAGCATTGGGGTCCGCAGCCAGGTTGTTTTGCTGGGACCGCACCCACAGACCTGGGACGAGGCTTCAGAGGCTCTGAGTGCATTCTTCGTGCCCACGGCAGAAGTTGCTCGGACTTGACCGTGGTCACTGCGACCCCGTGAAGCTCTTTGTCTTATCCTTCTTGGTGAGCCCGGTGACGACGACCGACTCAATAGACTGATTATCGGGCTCGAGGTCAATGCTTTGCTGAGCGTACCACCACATGAGGTCAGTGTCTTAGCCTTATACCCCCATGAAGGTGATGCGCACACGCTCACTGGCGTTCTTCGTCTTGAACTCAAAGTGCCCCTTGCATCGGTGATGAGCCACCCTTCTGCAAAGTCTGAATCGTCACCAGAGGCATCGGATCACCATTCTCATCATAGATAGTCCCTGCTGAAGACGATGTAGCGAAGGGTAGGGGTTTGCTGTGTCGAACTGCCTCCCGACGCCATCAGAGCATTCGGCGGCGCCATGGCAGCGGGACTGCGCTCAGGGCCAGCCACCTGCAAGTAATGTTGTAATTAATCTCTATTTCGACCTCGTTTGTATATTGATTCAACTCGATTGGTCATCACATCACCCGCTCACCAGATAATTCACTTACCCGATGAGCGGAAGCCACCGCATCCTACGAAGATCAGAACTGAGCTTCCATGGGAGAAAACTCTCGGCGACATTATTTAAGTGATATAGATGCTGGCGATTGAATTAGCTATAAAGTTAGGACAAAGAAATTACAATTCCTAATACCCTGCATCATCTTTCCTGAAAATCACCCTCCCACCCCTTGACTTCGTCCAGCAATGCCGCCGAGCACACAGGGCTCTTTTCAGCACCACCTACTACTGACATCAGACCGAAGGGAAAGCGCTGGTCGTAAGGTGGGCACCGACCAATATGCTCAGCTGAGCGATCCTGCTCCAGCCACGACCATACTGCTCGCTCGGCGACCAATACTGCTCGACCACACGTCCTTCCTCCGACCAACTCCCCCAAACGATACCACCCAGCAGGCGCACCCTCGCGAACAATAATATATATGTTTCCCTACCGAGGACGCACTGCCATACATAAAACAAAAATCACCTACCTCAAGGCTATTTAGTGCAAATACGCTAACTTTGTTGCGTTGGTTCGGAACATAATAGCAGTCTTCTAGAAGACTGACCCCTCTCGTACTATCCTGACTGTCAACAAACACCACAGTTCGCACTGATGTTGCCTCCTTCACGTCTTAACCCACTTTACATATAAAGATGAGTACTACTCCTACTCAAAGGCTCTCTACGCCAGCGTCTCTCAGCCTTTCCTCGATCCCTCAGTGCTGCTCTTCATCGCCACCATCATAGCCGTCACCATCGCATCACTCCTCGTGGAATGCCCGCTATCTGGACTTCCTGCACTACCCCGTGCAAGTCATCATCGGAGGCATCGAGCTCTTCCGTCACATGGGACACACGATGACCATCAGCCAGGTCGTCAGCGACGCCTTGATAGCCATCTTCTTCTTCGTTGTGGGGCTGGAGATCAAGCAGAAATGCTACTCGTCGAGAATTGGCCTCGCCGAAGAGGCGCTACTTCCGTCATCGCTGCCTCGGAGGAATGCTCTTCCCCGTCCTCTTCTTCCTGCTTGTCACCCCCAATCATCCAGAGAGCATCGGGGCAGCCATCCCGATGCCACCGACATCGCCTTGTCTTTAGCCGTGCTCAGTGCCTTGGGCGCACGTGTCCCCAAGAGCCTCTACATCTTCCTGGCGACGCTGGCCGTAGCTGATGACATCGGCGGCATCATCGTCATCGCCCTCTTCTACAGCAAGGGGGTAGCCGTCTTCCATAGTCATCGGACTGATCTTGGTCGGCTTCGTCCTCGTCTTAGGGCGACTACGTGTGCACACCCTCGAGCCGTACATCATCGCTGGCATAGCCGTCTGCGCACTCTTCCTGCAGTCGGGTATCCACCCCGACGATCGCTGGGGTGCTGGTCGCTCTCTGCATCCCTGCAGGGACGAAGGTGCACATCCGCGAACTCTCACGCAAGCTCCTCGAGCAGACCAGCCACCTCTCGACGAGACGCGCGAATCATTCCGCGCCCTCGTTCTCTCCACGAACAGCTGGAGCACATCAGGAGATCCAGCACACGCAGGCGGTGCCATCAGCCCCGTGCAGACCCTCGAGCATGCACTGAAAGCGCTCAGTTGACTACTTTTATCCTCCCCTCTTCGCCTTCGTCAGTGCTGGTGTATCCTTCGCGGGAATATCTCGACCGATATGCTCTTGGGGCTTCCCTTAGCCATCTTCATGGGCCTCTTCCTCCGCAAGACCGTGGGGATCAGCCTCTTCACCTATATCGCTATACGTGTCAAGCTCTGCGACTGGCCCGAAGGGATGAACCTTCCACGCCTCATCAGCCTCTCGGTACTCGGCGGCATTGGCTTTACCGTCTCCCTCTTCATCCTTAACCTCGCCTACGATGCGCCCGACATGGCGCAGCTCTCAACGACTAAGCTCGGCATCTTCGCCGGCACGATCATCTCGGGTGTCGTCGGCTGCCTACTACACCGCTTCCTCCCAGCAAGAGAGGAGTAACTTATGCGAGCCAAGCACGCCCCAAATCCTAGGGACGAACGACTTGTATTTGCATCTTTTTAATAGTTACGACTACCTTTGCTCTCGGAATATCCGCCACGTCTTTGGTGGAGTTCACTGCGCATATCATACTTCAAACATTTAGACAATGATCAAGAGAGCACTCTTTGCTTGCGCATCTTGCAGGCAGCGTGAGCCTCACTAGCGCTCAGGAAATCTTCCAGACTGGCACGAAGGCAGTGAACGTAGGTGTAGGTCTCGGTAGCGTATATCTAACACACCATCCCACCCTCTCAGTAGCTTCGACTACGGTGTCAAGGACAACCTCATCAATGGGGAAAACGGTTCCGATCTCCGCTGGGGATACATCGGGCTCACGGCTAGCAGCATCTCTATCCTCGACTCTAAGCTCCGCACCTCCTATGCTCATCCTCGGTGCTCGCGGTGCTTTCCACTATCCAGTTCATGCCTAAAGCTCGACACGTACGCTCGATCATGCTCGGCTTCACAACATCGCTTCTTCCTCTTGGTGATGGGTAACGAAGTCGCTGGTGCAGCTACTGTCTTATAGTGGCTCTCGACTTTATGGCACACGTATGTAGGTGCACGCTACTTCGTCACGGAAAACACCGGTGCTTTTCGCTGAAGCAGATGCGGTATCTCTTACCTCAACCTCGGTGTGACCGTCAGGATTCTAAGCACACCCTACGAGCCACACGGCTCATCATACAGCAGAGGCTGCGACCCTCAGGATATCAGGTCGCAGCCTCTCTCTTATCGGATGGCGTTCGGTTACTTCTTCGGGCAAACGCCACCAGTTTCTCAGCTTCGTCACACGATACGATCGGCAGCCGCCGTGAGGGGCGAGCTTGCGTATCTCCTCCGGGAGCGAAGCGCACTGCGTGTGTATCTTGGACGGGCGCAATAGCACGAGGCGTAAGCTCAGCGCGCGCGACTGGGCGTCAGGGATGAGCAAGGCTGCTGAGCGCGTCGAGAGAGCCAAGGCGTTCTTCGTCTGATGGTCTTCGGCTACGTTGGGCGAAGGGACGAGGATGGTAGAGCTTCCCTGAAGCACAGCTCCGAGATTGAGCTGGCACCAGCACGCGACACGACGACATCAGCCACCGCATAAGCCAAGTCCATGCGCTGGATGAAGGCGGAAGAGTGAACGGGAAGGTGTAAGTTTGAGCAGCTCCTGCGCCTTCGCTTCGAAGCCCTTACCCGTCTGCCAGATCAGCGCTACGCCCGACTTCGCCCATTCATCGAGGCGCGAGCCGATGCTCTCGTGATACTCAGCGCACCCAAGCTACCGCCGATGACGACGACCACACGCTGGGTGTCGGCAGGCAGACCGAAGTAGCGCAGAGCTTCCTCACGCAGTCCGTCCTCCATATATTCAATCGCAGGGCGAAGGGGATTACCGTCGGTACAATCTTCTCCTTCGGGAAAAACGCTCCATCTCGGGGTAGGCAACGCAGATACGGTCGGCACGACGTGCCAGGAACTTATTCGTCACTCCAGCGGGAGTTCTGCTCCTGGATGAGCGTAGTAAGCACGCCCAAGCTCTGCGCTGCCTTGAGCGTCGGGCAGCTGGCACAGCCCCGGACGCCAATGACGATCTCGCGAAGTCACGGATAATATCGCGCGCCGTAATGAGTGCACGCAGGAAGTCACGCACACCGATATTGCGCCACGGACGCTTGCGGTCGAGATCACGGATCTTTCAGCCCCACGGATGGGGAAGCCCGCTTGGGGCACACGCTCATCTCCACTACGCCCCTCGGCGCCGATGAAGAGGATATCGATGTCGGGATAGCGGCGGCGAAGGCCTCGGCGATCGAGACAGCAGGGAAGATATGCCCACCGTCCCTGCCACCGCTGATGATAGCACGCTGGATCATAGTTCTATTGGATGTCTTGTGTGTCGGTAGGGGTAAGGAGGACTTCGCTCGGCTCTTCGTCCGTGGGATAAGCCTCCTCATGTGCTGGTTGTTCGCACTCCCGTGGCGAAGCCAGTACTTCGGTACGCTGCAGGCTTGTCGGCCTTCGAGCTGCGATCGCGATGCCGAAGGCGATACTTGTGGCGATAATCGATGACCCCCATAGCTGATCAGAGGGAGCGTCTGCCCTGTGGTGATGATCCCCGGGCGACAATCATATTCACCAGCGCCTGCATGGGATAGAGGATCCGAAGCCCTTGATGAGATTGCTTCTGTAGACGTTGGTGCTGCTTCCGTGCCTCTCGATAGCCGATGAGCATCCATGCGAAGTAGAGCGAAGGGATGAAGAGGATACCCAAGAGTCCGTATTCTTCGATGATGATGGCGTAGAGGTAGTCGGAGTAGGCCTGCGAGAGGGAGTCACGCATCTTGCGTTCCCTGGGCCCGCGTCCCAAGAGCCTGGAGCTGGCGATCGCCATACGCCCCATCTGCTCCTGGCGGTTTGCATCCGTGATGGCGAACTTATCCGTGCGCTCATTGACCGCTCCGTGGAGGCGATTGTGCCACGTGACAGCACGCCCTGGCAGCATACTTTCGGGGGCGAGGTAGAGGTAAGCACCACCGAGGATAAGCGCCGAGAGACCGATGGCTGAGACACGGTACATGAAGCGCTTCGGTGCTTTAAGTACCCACGAGTAGAGGTAGAGGAAGACGAAGAAGATAAGGAACGTGGAGAGGTTCGTCACGAGCACAAAGGACGAGAGGGCCAAGACACGAACCCAATACCACCAGTGAGCTTTCTCCTTCCGTGGGTCTTCTTCGGTATCCTTCCCTGCGACATACGCCCCCACAGCACCAAGAAGATGCGATAGAACTCTGAGGGCTGGAGTGTCACCGGGCCTAAGCGTATCCAGCGCTCAGCTCCGTTGGTATCTGCCCCTAAGAAGAACTGAGACGACGAACAGAAGCACATCAAGAAAGTAGCTACTTCGGAAGCATATAGCGTAGCGTACGCCCGAGAAAATACTGGCCACACGGCCATGCACACGCCTACCGACAGCATCAACAAATGCTTATGATAGATTTATCCCCCTCCTGGGGAGATGCTCTTATAGACCTCCGAGGCTCACGGCACTTGTCACCGTAACGAACGAGACCAAGATGAGCACGAGCCAGAGCCCATAGTAGCCCATTACCTCCGAAAGGAGGTGCATCCAGCCTGGCGTCTTCGTCTCCGCCCAAGACTGCTTAGCCATGCTTCTCCGAGGGCTTGTATCAGGGACTGCACCACCTCACGGAAGCGATCTCTCGGTGGATATAACTGTGAGAGAGGTCGAAGCTCGCACACGCTGGGGAAAGGAGCACCGTATCTCAGGCTGTGCCATCTCACAGGCATGGGCAATCGCTTCCTCCATGGAGGGCAGGAAGCTATCTGTGGCACCTGCCGTGGAAGCTCTTGCATACAGCTTCAGCACATCGGTCGTCAGGAAGACGGACCACGTCCAGAGGTGATCAGCTCCGTGATATCCAGATAGTCGTTCCCTTGTCTTCGCCTCCAGAGGATGAGGGACATAAGGGGTCGTCATCAGTCCTGAGGCGTAGTAAGTGAGAGAGCTGACGTTGATGCCTTGGAGTCGATGATATAGCGCACACCATCGAGCACCTGACCTTCTCAGGCAGGTGAGGCACGTGTGAAGTCTCAAGGCACGGCGCAGCACATCGTGAGGGAACGCCGAGGGCGCAGGGCTGCGATGGAAGCGGCCATCGCATTCTGCAGGTTGTGTGGCCCTTGCAGGGCGAGCTGATCGATGGGGAACTCAAACTCCTGTCCATCGAAGTGCAGGCGCATCATGTTGTCGTCTGACTTGTCTGCTGCCGAGCCTACCTGAGGTAAGTCAGGAAGGAGAGCGTCTGCATCGGCATGGGCTGATGGCTCATGACATAGCGTGAGACAAACTCATCTTCGCCCCAGTAGATGAAGGCATCTTCGGCAGTTTGGTTCTGCAGGATGCGCATCTTCGCCATAGCATACTCCTCGAAGCAATAGTGGTAGCGGTCGAGGTGGTCCGGGGGTGATGTTCACTCAGAGGGCAATATGCACGGAACTTATACATATCATCCAGCTGGAAGCTACTTGGCTCGACGACGAAAGTAATCGAGGCTGCTCCTCGGGGATGACTTGGCAGCGAGGCTGAAGCCGGCTATTAGCCAGCTGAGGCAGGCTTCATCCCAGCCTCGGAGAGGATGTGGTGCAGCCACATCGTCGTCGTGGTCTTCCCATTGCTGCAGTGATGCCGATGACCTTACCGCCCTGAGGTGGCGACCAGCCAATTCGATTTCGGAGATGACAGGGATTCACACGCTGGACTCTGTACTTCGTTCAGTTACGTATTGCTACGGCACACCGCGGAATGGAAGAAAATGACAATTGCACACTATTCGTCTTCGTGTGCTTATTCCTTGCTACGCCTGCACTCTGGGCAGGAGGGGAAGGAGCATACGTAGTGGTCGGCGCTTCGATCAGTAGTGGCCGTCGCTTTGACCAGTATAGGTCGATGCGCTGACCAGTAGTGAGTCGATGCCCCTCACCACTACTGGTCGAGGGGCGAAGGAGTAGTGGTGAGGAGCGTCTATCTGCCGAGAAAGAGGTACGGAAGACGACACGCCCGAATGTCGCAAACAACGAAGCGAGTGCCGTATGATGCAATAGTCGCAGGGCAAAAAGCGTTATCTTTGTAGCTGATAGCTGGTACCAGAGAGACGCTGTCATGGTGTCGATCCGTCCTCTGATGCCTGACTGAAACCAACTCAATGAATCTGCATTACAGCCGATTACGCCCTCATTATGCACCTCTGTCTCGTGCTCCTCGCCTGCTCCCAGGTGAGTGCCTCGACGCATGCAGACAGCGTCCACGTCCTCGAGGGGTCGTGGTGCGTGAGCAGCTTATCCCCAAGGGATGTCATCCCAGCCCAAGCTCTGAGCGGTCGTGACTTGCAGCGACTCAGTGCGGTGAGTATCGCCGATGCCCTGCGCTACTTCGCAGGGGTGCAAATCAAGGACTACGGGGGCAT
>BNJT01000507.1_pt1 | contig 145046 bp, 146 predicted proteins | sample 8540491 | NCBI WGS metagenome assembly BNJT01 (sample SAMD00202455, study PRJDB9452) | human saliva metagenome | host: Homo sapiens
ACACACCCACAAACAAAACCACCACCCACAAAACAACAGAAGCCGGGTTGGATCCAGGACCGATCTGACATCGGGGTACGAAACGGTGCACCATTGTCTCCGTGACTCACACCGACCTCCCCTCGACCCAATCGGGCAGTCATGAGCCGAGTCTCGATGCTGATCGGCTCATGCAACAGTCCGACGTCGTACTGCACCTGGGGCGTCTCATGCTCGCCGCCGGCGCCGGCTCCTACCGCATCAAGTCCTCTATGGCCAGGGCCGCCTCCGCCGTGGGGCTCGACCGCCACGAGGCGACCGTGACGATGACGGAGATCGTCACCTCCTCCTACGTCGGCAACCGTTTCCGTACCGAGGCCTGCGAAGTGCGTCGTGTCGGTGTCAACGTTGCTCGGTTGGAGGCACTGCGCAGGATCGTCCACGATCTGCGCGCGCACGAGACTGTCGAGCACCTCGAGGCCAAGCTTGAGCAGGTCGAGCAGATGCACGCCCGCTACAACGCCTTGCCAATGCCGCCGCCTCGGGCGTCGCCTGCGCAGGATTCTGCTTCCTCAACAAGGGCGGCTGGACCGAGTGCCTGACGGTGCTCGTCGCGGCATTCCTGGGACAGTTCATCCGCCGGCAGATGCTTGAGCGCCACTACCAGCACTTCTTCACCTGGCTCGTGTGCGGAGTCTCGGCCTCCGGTACGTACATGGGCATCGTGACTGCACTCGACGCAGCAGGTGTGGTGACGGGCAACCACCAGGGTGGCATCATCTCGGCCATCCTTTTCCTCATCCCGGGCTTCCCGATGGTGACCGCCATGCTCGACCTGTTCCGCCAGGACTTCTCCTCGGCGCTGTCGCGCAGTGCCTACGTGCTCATGGTCATGGCGTCCGCAGGCGTCGCCGTCTGGACAGTGACCTTCATCTTCCGCTGGGACGTAGCGGCGGCCAGCGGTGCCGAGCTTCATGGTCCGCTGCTGCACGTCCTGCGCTGCTTCTGCTCCTTCATCGCCGCCTACGGATTCGCCATGCTGTTCAATGCCGGCACCAAGGCCAGCGCCCTTGCGGCTGTTGTCGGTGCCCTGGCCAATACCGGCAGACTGCTTCTCATCGACGTCTTCCACGTGCCATGGCAGCTCGCGGTAGGACTGGCCGCGGTCACGATCGGCTTACTCGCCCAGCTCTTCGTCTCCCGCGCGTCTCTGTCCCGGGTGGCTCTCTCCGTTCCTGCGGTGGTCATCATGATCCCAGGGGTTCCCTTCTACCGGGCTATTTCCGCGCTCAACACGCTCTCTGTGGACAAGGGGGGGAGTCGACGTCGGCGAAGCGGCCACGAACCTGTTCGAGGTCTTCTTCGTCATCACGGCCATTGGCGTGGGGCTGGCTCTGGCGCGCATCATTACCGACCACAACTGGCGTCACGACGTCGCCACTTCCGGGCGCATCACGCTGCCTTGTGCTGAAGAAGCTGTGCAGGCTCAGGAGGACTGACTTTCAGCCTGTGCGCGTCTCACATGGACGAAGGTGGCTCGCCGCGGACATACGGCGGCGAGCCACCATTGGTCGTGTGAGACCTGTGAGTCTCAGGGGAGAGGCTCAGAGACCGCCGAGGATCTGCGCAATGAAGATCTTGACGATCATGGCCACGGGATAGACCATCGCGTATCCCAGAGCCACCCGGGGGTCCGCTCCGGTGCGCTCGTTGGCGAAGGCCAGAATCGCCGGTTGGGTCTGGGCGCCACCGATGAGGCCGGACAGGCGGGTCCCGCCCATCTTGACCACCCAGCGCATGGAGGCGTAGATCCCCAGTCCCACGATGGTGGTGACGACGAAGCCGGTGACGAAGATCCTCCACCAGTCTCCGCCGGTGAATGCGTGTGCGATCTCCCCGCCCGCCTTGGTGCCGGCCTGGGCCAGGAAGACCAGGAGCCCGAACTCTGAGAGCACTGCCGTCGCAGTGAAGGGCATGGCGGTCACGAACTTCCCGATGCGACCGATGCGGCCGAAGATGAGGCCGACCAAGAGCGTGCCTGCCGCCGATCCGATGGAGAAGGTCGCGCCGGTGGGCGTGAGGAACTTCCACTCACCGATGAAGATGCCCAGGGCCATGCCCAGGCCCAGCGCCACCGGGTTGATGGAGGACAGGCCTCGTGAGGAGTCGCCGAAGTACGTCGAGATCTCCTTCATGCGGCCGGTCGGACCGACGACGCGAACCCGGTCGCCCTGCTGAAGCACCAGATCCGGGGTGCCCACCATGTCGACGTCGCCGCGGCGCACACGTGAGATCGTTGCCTCGAAACGGCTGTCGATATCGAGCTCACCGATCGTTCTTCCGGCCAGCTTCGGGTCCGAGACAGTGATGCGGCGGAAGTCGAGGTACTTGCGGTCCTCGATGAGGGAGTGCGACGAGCCGTGCCCCACGGCCTTGATCGCCTGGTTGACGGCTTCCTGCGTTCCGACGACGGTGATGAGGTCATCCTTGAACAGACGGTCGTCGTTGCTCGGTCGAGTGATGGGACCGCGTTCGCCACGGCGCAGACGCGAGAACCTCAGCTGGCCGGAGATCGTCTCAACGAGATTGCCCAGGAGCGGGCCGTCCTCGCGCTCCACCCGGATGGTGCGATTGATGAGTGGGGAGGGAGTGTCCTTGTCGCTGCGACGATAGCGCAGCGCCAGCAGGCAGAAGAACAGCATCCCGATGACGCCGTAGAGGTAGGTGACGGCATAGGCGACAGTGGCATCACCTGGCCCGCCCTTGTCGCCGGCCAATGATGCGGCGTTCCCGGCCGCCGCCAGGGCGGGCGTGTTCGTGACGGCGCCGGCGAAGGCCCCCGCGATCATCGCCGCCTTGAGGCCGAGGAGGCGCCCTACGCCCACGGCCGCCAGGGCCGCCACGCCCAGAACGCCCAGGAGGACCGCCAACGGACCGCCGGCGGTTCGGATCACGTGGAAGAAGTTCGGCCCGGACTGGATGCCGATGGCGAAGGTGAAGATCGCCAGCCCCAGGGTTCCCAGCTCTTGGGAACCTCAATGGGCGTGGAGGCGGCCGCTCCCCAGGCCGCTAACGCAATGCCGCAGAACAGGACGGCCGCTGCCCCCAGGCTCACGCCCTTGATCTTGACGTGCCCGAGCAGCATCCCGGTACCGATCAGGAGGAACAGAACGATGACCGCGTTCCCGGCCAGGTGGTGGAGGATATTGGCGTGCGCCACCTTCCAAATCAGCAGGGCGGTGCTGCCGATCAGGAGGATCGTCGCCGGGACGCGTATGCTCCTGCGCCTGGCGCGCCAGAGCAGCATCCCGGCACCAACCATGAGAAGGACGATGACAACCGGGTTGTCCAACAGATAGTCCAGGACCGTGGCCACGTCGCTAGTGCCGCCTTCCGTGTCGCCGCTGAAAGTGACGCAGCGGATACTTTGTCAGGAGTAACAGGAGCATTGTGTCATCTTCGCAGACGCTGATGACGTACCAAGGTCCGTGATCCGCCGGGGGAGTGGAGGGGGTGCCTTGTTTGGGAGAACCGCCACGGCATCCAGTCCGTGATTCCATGATGTGAGATTGCAGGTGTCTCATTATGACTCTGCGCGGAGACTGATCTAACGTTCATTACCCGGCAGGTCGCCGGACGGTAGGCACGGAGAAGGAGAGCCAGCGATGACACGCGATGACGCTCCCGCACGTCAGGGCCAGCAGGTCATGACAGGCGCCCAGGCTCTGGTGCGCGCGCTGGAGGAGCTAGGCGTCACAGACATCTTCGGGATGCCGGGTGGTGCCATCCTGCCCTTCTACGACCCCTTGCTCGCCTCGACGAAGATCCGCCACGTCCTGGTGCGTCACGAGCAGGGCGCTGGTCATGCCGCCGAGGGCTATGCCATGGTCACCGGTCGCCCCGGGGTCTGTGTCGCCACGTCCGGCCCCGGTGCCACCAACCTCATCACCCCCATCGGTGACGCCCACATGGACTCGGTGCCCATGCTGGCCATCACCGGTCAGGTCGGAAGCCGTGGAATCGGGACGGACGCCTTCCAGGAGGCCGATATCGTCGGTGCCACGATGCCCTTCGTCAAGCACTCCTTCCTCATCACCCGTTCGGAGGACATCGTCCCGTGCGTGGCCGAGGCCTTTCACATCGCCTCCACCGGACGCCCCGGCCCGGTCCTCATCGACATCTCCAAGGATGCCCAGGAGGGGCCCTACCGAGTTCGTGTGGCCCCCGGCGCGGGACCTCCCCGGCTACCGCCTGCCGGGCAAGCCCAACCAGCGGCGCCTGGCTCAGGCCGCAGAGGTGATCTCCGCGGCAGAGCGGCCCGTCCTCTACCTCGGCGGCGGCCTGAACCGGGCGCAGGTTCCCACCGAGGACCTGACCGAGCTCGTCGAGCTCATCGGAGCGCCCTTCGTCACCACTCTGACCGCCCTTGACGTCATGCCCAGTGAGCACCCGCTCAACCTGGGGATGCCCGGGATGCACGGTACCGTGGCCGCCGTCGGGGCCCTGCAGCGCGCCGACGTCGTCGTCTGCCTGGGAGCCCGCTTCGACGACCGGGTCACCGGCCGGCCGGACACCTTCGCAACCAAGGCCTCGGTGATCCACGTCGACGTCGACCCGGCAGAGATCTCCAAGATCCGTACCGCCGACGTCCCGATCGTCGGGGATCTGGCCGACGTCGTTCCCGCTCTGAGCACCGAGTTCCGCGACCACGTCGCCGCCGAGGGGCGGGCGGACATCGCCCCGTGGCGCGGCGAGGTCGGGCGCATCCAGGCCACCTACCCCACGGGCTGGACCGATACCGATGACGGGCTGCTTCAGCCGCAGGAGGTCATCACCCACCTCGACCGGGCCGCCTCCGAGGACACCATCTGGGTCACAGGCGTGGGCCAGCACCAGATGTGGTCGGCCCACTACCTCACCTTCCGTCGCCCCCACACCTGGCTCACCTCAGCCGGCGCCGGCACCATGGGCTACGGCCTGCCCGCCGCCATGGGTGCCAAGGAGGCGTGTCCCGACCGGCCGGTATGGCTCATTGACGGAGACGGCTGCTTCCAGATGACCAACCAGGAGCTGGCCACCTGCACCCTCAACAACATCCCCATCAAGGTCGCCGTCATCAACAACTCCTCGTTGGGCATGGTGAGGCAGTGGCAGACTCTGTTCTACGGGCAGCGCTACTCCAACACCGACCTGCATACCGGCGCCGGAACGGTACGTATTCCCGACTTCGTCACGATGGCCGAGGCCTACGGGGCCGTGGGACTGCGCTGCGAGCGCCTGGAGGACCTGGATGACGTCATCGCCCAGGCCAATGCCATCAACGACCGTCCCGTCGTCGTCGACTTCATCGTCTCCGCGGACGCCCAGGTGTGGCCCATGGTCGCGGCCGGGGTGTCCAACGACGAGATCCAGCACGCCCGCGGCATGAGCCCGGTGTGGGAAGAGGAGTGAGCGCCGTGAGCGAGAAGCACACGCTGTCCGTCCTGGTGGAGAACAAGCCCGGCGTCCTGACCCGGGTCTCGGCGCTGTTCACGCGCCGGGGCTTCAATATCCACTCCCTGGCCGTGGGGCCCACCGAGCATGAGGACATCTCGCGCATCACGGTGATCGCCGATGCTGAGGGACTGGCCATGGAGCAGGTCACCAAGCAGCTCAACAAGCTGGTCAACGTCCTCAAGATCGTCGAGCTCGATCCTGATACCTCGGTCGAGCGCGAGCTGTACCTCATCAAGGTGCACGCCGATGACGCCAACCGCACCGCGGTGCTCCAGGTCGTCGACCTGTTCCGCGCGCACGTCGTGGACGTCGCCCCCACGTCGGTGGTCATTGAGACCATCGGCTCAGAGTCCAAGGTCAAGGCTCTACTGACGGCTCTCCAGCCGTACGGTGTCAAAGAGATTGTCCAGTCCGGTGCCGTGGCGATCACGCGCGGCCCACGATCCATCACCGATCAACTCAAGGAGAAGTGAGAAGCAATCATGGCAGCTGAGAAGTTCTACGACGACGATGCCGACCTGTCCGTCATCCAGTCCAAGAAGGTCGCCGTCATCGGATACGGTTCCCAGGGGCACGCTCACGCTCTGAACCTGCGCGACTCCGGCGTCGAGGTCGTTGTCGGCCTGCGCGAGGGCTCCTCCTCAGCGGCCAAGGCGGAGGAGGCGGGCCTGCCCGTCAAGCCGATCGCCGAGGCCGTCGCCTGGGCCGACGTCGTCACCGTCCTGGCGCCCGACCAGGTGCAGGCCGCTCTCTACCGCGAGGAGATCGAGCCGAACATCAAGGCGGGCTCCGCCCTCCTGTTCTCCCACGGCTTCAACATCCACTTCGGCTACATCAAGCCGTCCGCGGACATCGATGTCGTCATGGTGGCTCCCAAGGGACCCGGCCACACGGTGCGCCGCGAGTTCGAGTCCGGCCGAGGCGTGCCTGTGCTCGTCTGCGTGGAGCAGGACGCCACCGGCAGCGCCTGGGACCTCGCCCTGTCCTACGCCAAGGCCATCGGCGGTACCCGCGCCGGTGCCATCAAGACCACCTTCCGCGAGGAGACCGAGACCGACCTCTTCGGTGAGCAGTCGGTCCTGTGCGGTGGCGTCTCCAAGCTCATCCAGTACGGGTTCGAGACTCTGGTCGAGGCCGGCTACCAGCCCGAGATGGCCTACTTCGAGGTCTGCCACGAGATGAAGCTCATCGTCGACCTCATCAACGAGGGCGGTATCTCCAAGCAGCGCTGGTCCTGCTCCGACACCGCCGAGTACGGCGACTACGTCTCCGGCCCGCGCGTCATCACCCCCGAGGTCAAGGAGCACATGAAGGAGGTCCTGGCCGACATCCAGGACGGCACCTTCGCCAAGCGCTTCATGGACGACCAGGCCGCCGGCGCTCCTGAGTTCAAGAAGCTCCGGGCCGAGGGCGAGGCGCACCCCATCGAGGCCACCGGCCGCGAGGTGCGCTCCATGTTCGCCTGGCGCGCCGACGTCGACAAGGACTACACCGAAGGCTCCGTGGCCCGCTGAGGACCACTGAGATCCGTTGACAACGGGCGGCGCCCCGAAGACGTCAGGTCATCGGGGCGCCGCCCGCTCGTTACCCGTCAGTGCGACTGGGGCGAGGCGATCCGACGTCGCTGGAGACGAACGGCGAGGGCCACCAGGGCCAAGGCCGCGCCCATGAGCCCCACGAGCAGAGCGGCACCGCGTCCAGGACCGGTGCCGACGACGGCTCCCAGGCTGGTGGACAGTGACTGTCCCGGCTCCAACAGGGGCTGAAGCACGTGGTCGACCAGCGCCCCGGAGCACAGGTAGGCCACCAGGTAGCCCGTCTGGGTGACCAGACTGATGGTGCCCCAGGTGCGCGCCTGCTGAGCGTTGTCGACCCGGGTGCGCACAAGGACCTCCGCCCCGGCCTGGGACAGGGGCAGGCAGGCGAAGATGAGGAAACCGCAGACGGCCACCCACCAGGCGCCCGGCCCCACGGGGAGCAGGGACATGGCGGCGCCGGTTCCGGCCAGCCCCGCGGCAAGCAGCGTCGTGGGCTGGGCGCTCTTCCAGGCGGTCACCAGGGCCGCGCCCATGAGCATGCCGGTAGCGGCCACCGTCTCAACCACCCCCATCTCAGCGGTGCTCACGGTGGGCAGAAGGATCGGCTTGAGGAGCACCTGAACGACCCCAATCGCGAGAGTGGCCAAGGTCATGAGGACAACGAGGGAGCGCAGGGCGGGATGGGATGCGATGGCCAGCCACCCCGCCATGATGCTGCGGTCCTCGCCCTGGTGGGGCTCGGTGCGTTGCGGCGTCTCGGTCGCCAGGGCGCGGCGCACCGTCACGGGTGCACGCCACGGTGACCAGGCAGGTACTGGCGTCCAGCAACAGGAGACCCCTGGGGCCCGACCAGGGGCATGAGGAATCCCCGCCACGGCCGGTGCCAGCAGGTACTTGGCCGCCGAGGCGAGCTGGAGGAGGCCGGAGGAGCGCACGTAGTCCTCCTCGCTCACCAGGTCGGTGACGCTCGCCCGCAGCGCCGGCTCGGTCAGCGCGGCCAGGCAGGAGGAGATGACGGCTCCTGCGCAGATCCATCCCAAGGGCGGCCGGGGCGAGGAAAGGGCCGCCAGGATGACGCCCAGTCCGAGAATCGAGCCGGCATCCCCGATCATCATCATGAGGCGGCGGTCGTAGCGGTCTGCGAGGACCCCGGCCAAGGGCGCCAGAAGAACAATGGGGGCGAAGGCACTCATCTGGACGGCCGCCACCGAGGACGCCGTTCCGTAGGCGCGCAGTATGACGACGGCCAGGCCGAAGGCGGTCAGCCCTGTTCCCAGCGAGTTGATGAACGAGCCCAGGACCAGCAGTCCGACGTGCTTCACGGCTCCGCCTTCATCAGGATGCCGAGGCTGCCGGGCTCAGCGCCCAGGAGCGTCTCGCAGGCCCATATGAGGCTCTCGCGACGGCGGGCGAGTTCCGCGGGACTGGGCTTCATGATGTCCTGGTCCAGGAGGATGCCCGAGGCGCTCAGCAGCAGCTCGATGGCGTCACGGGGGCGCTCGGTGGTGAAGGTCCCCTCGCTCACTCCCTGGGTGATGACCTCGGTCAGGACCGGGGTGAGGTGCTCGATCATCGCCGTGATGGACAGCAGGTGGAACTCCGCGTTACCCGGTGCGTGGAACTGGTCGACGAGCTCGGTCTCGGTGTCCGCGAGCCGCATCGCGGCCATGATCGCTGCGAGCTTGTCCGTCGCCGGGGCCGATGAGGTGGCGATCTCGCGGGCCTGCTGCTCGACCTGGAGGACGATGCGCAGGACCAGGGCCTTGAGAATCTGCTCCTTGCTGGGGAAGTGGTAGTAGAGCGTCCCCTTGGCGATGCCCACGATCCTCAGGATGTCCTCCATGGTCGTGGGTTGAAATCCCTTGGTGGTGAACAGGGTGTGTGCGGCGTCGAGAATCTCCTCGCGACGTTGCGCGGCAGGGCGATGGATGCGCGGCATGGCTCCTCCTCGGGGCATCGGCAGCAGACTAATCGACTGCTGGTCGAAACGCGAGCGCGTACTTCCGTGATGCGGACTCCTCGTCTCGCATCCTGATCGTGCCCTAAGGTGGCCTCATGACGCAGACCATCAAGCTGGCAGTAATCCCGGGTGACGGCATCGGTAAGGAGGTCGTCCCCGAGGGGCTCAAGGTCCTTGAGCGAGCGCTGGAGGGAACCGGGGTCGCGGTCCGTCCTACCGCCTTCGACCTGGGGGCTGAGCGCTGGCACCGGACCGGTCAGACCCTCACCGATGAGGATCTTGAGGCCATCAAGGCGCATGACGCCATCCTGCTGGGGGCCGTCGGTGATCCCTCCGTCCCCTCAGGTGTGCTCGAGCGCGGTCTGCTCCTGCGCCTGCGCTTCGCCCTGGATCACTACGTCAACCTGCGTCCCTCGGTCTACTACCCGGGTGTGCCGACGCCGCTGGCCGATCCGGGCGACATCGACTTCGTCGTAGTGCGCGAGGGCACTGAGGGCCTGTACTGCGGGAACGGGGGAGTCGTGCGGCAGGGGACGGCGCACGAGATCGCCACCGAGGTCAGTGTCAACACGGCCTACGGGGTGGAGCGCCTGGTACGTTACGCCTTCGCCAAGGCCCGGGCCAGGGCCGCCAAGCACCTCACCCTCGTCCACAAGCACAACGTGCTCGTCCACGCCGGCGACCTGTGGCGCCGCACCGTGGAGGCCGTCGGCGCCGAGTACCCCGACGTCGCCGTCGACTACTGCCACGTGGACGCCGCCACCATCTACATGGTGACCGACCCCGGCCGCTTCGACGTCATCGTCACCGACAACCTCTTCGGCGACATCCTCACCGATGAGGCCGGTGCCGTGACCGGTGGCATCGGGTTGTCGGCCTCGGGCAACATCAACCCTGAGAAGGCCTTCCCCTCGATGTTCGAGCCCGTCCACGGCTCTGCCCCGGATATCGCCGGTCAGGGCAAGGCGGACCCGACCGCCACGATCAGCGCCGTCGCTCTCATGCTCGACCACTAGGGCTGTCCGAGGCCGCTGCGAGGGTCGAGGCCGGAGTCGCTGCGGACATGGCCGCCCGAGGTGACGGCGCCCAGCGCTCCACCAGCCAGATCGGTGACGCCATCGCCGATGCGGTGACGACCGGTGCGGATGCGTCATCGCATTGAGGCGCCACGTCCCTCTTCGTGTCCGGAGCGTGATCAGGAGCCCTGGGGAACCGATGTAGGCGTGGAAGCGGCCCGGCTGGTGGTCTCGTGCGGGGCGGCGGAAGCAGTGCAGCAGCCGGGCGGGCCCGGGAGGCCGGCCGTGAGCGCTGGACCGAGGGGCGCAGGACGGAACGCATGGCCGGATCCTGGCCCCGCACCGTCCGCCAGCCAGCATATGGGAAGGTCGTGTCCGAGTTATGGCCTCGACGGTAGGGTGGGCCCATGCCCGAGACAGACGCCACCTCAACCGACTTCGCATCCACCTCCTTGGCTCGCGCCGCCGAGGTCCCGGTCCCGGAGGCCGATGTGCTCGCCGGTCGATTCCCCTTGACCGCCAACCCATCACCCGTCGCTGAGGATGAACGGGCGGCAGTCCTGGCGGGTCTCCACTTCGGTGACTTCTTCACCGACCACATGGCTCACGCCCGCTGGAGGCAGGGTGAGGGATGGGGTGACTACGGCGTCGTTCCCTACGGCAGTCTCAGCCTGTCCCCGGCCGCCGCTGTGCTCCACTACGGCCAGGAGATCTTCGAGGGCATCAAGGCCTACCGGCACAAGGACGGATCGGTGTGGACCTTCCGTCCCCGCTACAACGCGGCGCGCCTCAACGCCTCCGCCCGGCGCATGGCTCTGCCCGAGCTGGCGGAGGAGGACTTCGTGGCCTCCCTGGTGGATCTGGTGCGTGCCGACGCCGCCTGGGTGCCCTCGGGTGAGGGCGAGTCCCTCTATCTGCGTCCTTTCGCCTTCGCCTCCGAGGCCTTCCTCGGCGTCCGTCCCTCCGCCGTGGTCGACTACTACGTCATCGCCTCGCCGGCGGGCTCCTACTTCCCCCACGGCCTCGAGCCCGTCTCCATCTGGGTGACCACCGAGTACCACCGAGCCGGACGTGGAGGAACAGGGGCGGCCAAGACCGGGGGCAACTACGCCTCCTCCCTGCTTCCTCAGCAGGAGGCTACGAGCAGGGCTGCGACCAGGTTTGCTTCCTCGATGACATCTCGCAGAAGAACATCGAGGAGCTCGGTGGCATGAACATCATGGTCGTCGATGCCGAGGGGACTGTGCATACGCCGCGTCTGACCGGGACGATCCTTGAGGGCTCCACCCGCAGTGCCATCATCCGCCTGCTGCGCGACTCCGGGCGGAGCGTCGTCGAGGACACCATCAGCCTCCAGGGGCTGCTCGCGGACATCGAGTCGGGCCGGGTCAGTGAGGTCTTCGCCTGCGGAACCGCTGCCGTCGTCGTGCCTCTTGGGCGTCTCAAGGGCGAGGGGTTCGACGCCCGTATCGAGGGCAGTGAGGTCACCCGGCAGATCCACGACCGGCTCACCGCCATTCAGTCCGGCCGCGCCGAGGACCCCTACGGGTGGATGTACCAGCTCGTGCCTCCTCGTTCATAGAATCACTGACGATATTCTTCTGATCGCCCAGAAAGATATTCTGGACATGACATGGAATGGTGACGGGGAGATTGCATGGGTCTCAGTTGCATCTCATTTCACGATTGATTTGCCCGGAATTCCTAAAACAAGGGGGTTCCGGGCAAAACGCTTGAGAAAGATGTGATGCCATTAGCCCATGACGCAGTCCCTCCTACCAGAACCTGGAAGCACCCCGATTGACAAGGGTGATGCCGGACCAGCCTCATCAGAGGCTGAAACGACCTCAGTGCGCGGCGTGCGCAGTGCTCGACGCCGCCCCGGACGAGGATGGAGGATCGCCCTCTCAGTGTCCTGGCGATCTTCCTGGTTCTGACCCTGGCCACAGGAGGCCTCGCTCTGTGGGTGCGCCACTCCATCGCCTCCGGCATTGAGACCATCGCCGATCCCTTCGCGGGTATTGCCACGCGTGCCCCGCAGCAGAAGGTGGCGGCCGGCCAGGAACCGGCCGTCAACATCCTGGTCCTGGGGACCGACTCGCGCACCTCCGCCTCTGACCCTTCCCAGTGGCAGGAGGGGGCCCAGCGCACGGACGCGATCATGATCGTTCAGGTCAGCGGTGACAGGAAGACTGTCTCGGTCATGTCGATCCCCCGTGACTCATGGGTGGAGATCCCCGGTCATGGCCAGGGCAAGATCAACGCCGCCTACTCCTACGGGGGCCCCTCGCTGACGATCCACACCGTGGAGAACCTCACTGGCATCCGCATCGACCACTTCGCAGTGGCGAACTTCGAGTCCTTCGTCGCGCTGACCGATGACATCGGCGGGGTGCGGGTCAACCTCAAGACGCCTCAGAGCCTCGCCGGCAAGGAATTCGGTACTGGTGCTCGGGTACTCAACGGGCAACAGGCCCTGGCCTACACCCGCGAGCGCTCCTCCCTCCCGGGCGGGGACCTCGACCGCGTCAGGCGTCAGCAGACCTGGATGCGCTCCATCGTGAGCAGTGTCCTGACCAACGGCACCCTGAGCAGCCCCACAGCGCTGTACTCGTTCCTCAAGACCGCCTCACGGACAGTCGCCGTGGACGAGTCCTTCACTCTCAACCAGATGCAGTCCCTGGCCCTGGAGACGCGTCACCTTCACAGCAACGACATGAAGTTCATGACTGTACCGACTGCCGGTACGGGAACCTCAGTGGACGGGCAGTCCATCGTCAAGCTCGACTCCGATGCGGACGCCCCCTTGTTCAAGGCCTTCGCCGAGGACCGGGTGAGCGCCTATCTCGCCGAGCACCCCGACGCCGTCGAGCTGCTTCCCGCCACGGTGAACTAGGGATGAGGACTCGTGACGCACGGCGCAGCGTCCCGGGGGAGCGCCTCACGGGACGCTCACAGACGCATGCACGACTCATGACTGACGCTGCTGAAGTAGAAGTAGTCGACGTCGCGGTCATCGGGCTGGGGTACATCGGCCTGCCCACGGCCGCGGTCCTGGCCCGTGCCGGGCTCGACGTCGTCGGGGTGGACCGTGTCCGGGAACGTGTCGAGGCCGTCAACCGTGGAGAGCTTCCCTTCCTCGAGGAGGGGCTGGCCACCGTGCTGGCCCAGCAGGTCGAGGCCGGCCGCCTGCGCGCCCAGACGGCGACGCCGTCGGCACGGACCTACATCATCGCGGTGCCGACCCCGTCGACGGGCCGGGACCACGTGGCCGATCTGTCTCTGGTGGAGGCCGCCACCAGGCAGATCGTCCCTCGTCTGACCGGGGGGAGAGCTCATTGTCCTGGAGTCGACCTGCCCGCCCGGCACCACTCGCGCCCTGGCCGAGACGATCGGCTCGATGCGCCCGGACCTGTCAACGGACGGCAGCGGCTCACGGCCCCAGGTGTACCTGTCCTACTGCCCCGAACGCGTGCTGCCCGGCCGCATCATGACCGAGATGGTGACCAACTCCCGGGTCATCGGCGGCTTGACCCCCCAGGCCGGCGACCTGGCCCGAGACCTGTACGCCACCTTCTGCCGGGGTGACTTGGTCCTGACCGACGCCACCACCGCCGAGATGACCAAGCTGACGGAGAACTCCTTTCGCGATCTCAACATCGCCTTCGCCAATGAGCTGGCCCTCGTCTGCGAGCGGGTCGGGGTGGACGTCTGGGAGCTCATCGACCTGGCCAACCGCCATCCGCGGGTGAGCATTCTGCAGCCGGGCCCCGGGGTGGGCGGCCACTGCATCGCCGTGGACCCTTGGTTCCTGGTGTCCTGCGCTTCCGAGGATGCCCGGCTCATCCGTACGGCCCGCCAGGTCAACGACTCCCGGCCGGCCCACTACGTCGGGCGCATTCTCCAGGCGCTGGAAGGAGTGGCCTCGCCGACCGTGGCGGTGCTCGGCCTGACCTTCAAGGCCGACGTCGACGATCTGCGCCAGTCGCCCGCGCTCGCGATCACCGAGCAGGTGGCCGCTGCAGCGCCCCACGCCCGGGTCCTGGTGGCCGAGCCGCACGCCGGCGCGCTTCCACCGTCCCTGGCGCGGTGGGACAACGTTCGACTGACCGGGTGCCGGCAGGCCGTCGACCAGGCCGATGTCGTGGCGCTGCTGGTCAGCCACCAGGAGTTCGCCGATCTCGATCCGCTCCAGCTCGAGGGGCGCAGAGTCATCGACGCCACGGGGCTCTGGCGCTGCCGCGCTCCCCGACCGGCGGGTTAGAAGGACATGGGTGGTCGGCGTCTCAGACGTCTCATTGGTGCGGCTCTGCGCAGGGTGCACCGGCCCCGGCTCAGCGTCATCGTCAGGGCGGCGGGGGCCGGCCCTCACCTGGAAGGGGCCGTCCGATCCGTGCTCAACCAGTCCTTCAAGGACCTGGAGGTCCTGGTCGTCGTGGGGCCGGGGGGCGATGCGCAGTGCACTGGAGAGCAGGTGGCCAGTCGCCTGTCCGCCAGGGACCGGCGCGTCCGGCTCGTGCCCCGCGGCCTGGGCGGTGACTCGAGTGACTGGCTGGATGTCGCCCTGAAGCGAGCCAGGGGAAGCCTGGTCACCGTCGTCGACGGCGGTGACGGACTGATCGCCGGTGCCTGCCAGTTGATGATTCAGTGCCTGGAGCGGTCCGGCTCTGAGGCCGTCGTCGCGCGCTCGCGGTCCTTGACGCCAGCAGCCGGGGACGGGCCGAGGACGGGACCGTCCAGCGTGACCCGCCTCGCACAGCCACTGGCCCAGGTGCCCGGGGCGGTCGAGGACCTGGTGGCCGGCGCGGTCATCGCCCGCCGAGAACTGTGGACACCACCGAGGAGGCTCGTTGCGCTCCCCACCCCTGCGATGTCTCTACCCGCCAGGACCCTTGCGGTGCTTCGTCGTGCAACCCGCATTGACGTGCTGGATGAGGAGGTCTACACCTGGCGCGCCGGATCGGAGGCTCGTGGCCCCGGTGCGAACACTGATCCCGGCGCCCTCCTGGCGCAGGTGGATGCCCTGGTGCGGCTGGCTGCTGACGCGCCGGAGGCGGTGCGGCAGCAACTGGTCGCCGAACGCCTGAACCGGGACCTGGTTCTTCTGGCTGAGCGCGCCCACCGGGAGGGACCTGAGTTCGCCGACTGCCTCCGCCGCACCGCGAGGAGGGCGCTTGGAGATGCTGAGGACTCCGTGTGGGAGTCGACCGCGCTTCTCGATCGACTCGTGCTGTGGCTCCTCATCCAGGACGATCCGGCCAGTGCCGTGGAGCTTGAGGAGCTGGTCGGTCGGCGTTGCGAGGACCTGAGCCACCTTCCCCTGACCATTGAGGCAGGGGCGCTGCGACCCGAGCGGCGCTTCCTGGAAGGGCTCACGGTGACCAGTCGGCTCACCCAGGTCCGAGACGTCGACCTGAGACTGCACGTCAGTATCGACTCGGCGCGCTGGGGCGGCCCCAGGACCCTGGAGGTGCGCGGCAGCGCCTGGGTCCGGGGAGTCGACCCGAGCCTGATCGACCGCCCGATCGTTGAGGTGGTCGACGAGGCCGGGAGAGTTCGAGGACACGGCGAGGTGGATCGCTGCGAGGCGCCCCGGGCCGACCTGGAGGCCGGCGACCCGTGGCGCTCCTACCTGTCCTCGGGGATCGTGGTGCGTCTGCAGCTCGAACCGGGACGCTCCGTCTGGTTCCGGGTGGTGACCCGCGTGGCGGGGCGACGGGTGTGGGCATGGATGCCGCAACCGGCCGGCTCCAGCAGGTGGCGCCCGGCACCGCCGGAGCCTGGGATGCGCCTGGCGGTGCGCAGTCAACGGGGGCTGCTCCAGGCCGCTCCGGTGGAGAGCGGGGGCCCGGGGAGCGCGCTGCTGCCCAGTAGCCCGATCGGCGTCGTGCTCCTCGCTGCACGCCTGGACATCGACGCAACGCTGATGCTGAGCGGAACGGTGACGGGCCCCGGCGAGGCTGAACATTGTCCTTGGCGACAGTGCTGGAAACAGCGGCCCGATGACCGTATCCGCCGATCTGGCATCGGATGGCGGGTGGTCGGCGAGTATTGACCTGGTCGATCCCGACGTCGAGCTGGGGACTCACCCGATGAGCTGGAGCGCCGCGTCGCAGGACGAGCCCGACCGCTGCACTGAGGGTGCCTGTCTGGCAGGGGAGGAGATCGACGGTCCCGCCATCGAGGTTCCCGTCGCCCCAGCGCCCACCGGCTCCGCGGTGGCACCCGACGGCACCTCCTTCCCGGCGGGCTCCGGGCGCCCTGCGCGTCTCGCACGGATCATCACCCGTCGGAACGGCTCCGTGGCTGTGGCCGTCATCCCCCCGCTGACGCCTCAGGAGCGCTCGCGACGGGGGCATCGGCTCCTCATTGAGCGTGAGCCCAAGGCCCTGAGAGCGGGAGTCTTCCTGGAGTCCTTCGGCGGGCGCAGCGGGGGAGACAATCCGGCCGCGATATGCGAGGACCTGGCGGCTCACGGCATCACCGCGACCCTGTGGTGGTCGGTCGTCGACGGGACGGTTCCAGTGCCGTCAGGTGCGCGCCCCGTCGTCGTCGGGTCACAGGAATGGGTGGAGGCGCTGCGCACCTCACGGGTCATCGTCACCAACGACCACCTTCCCTCCTGGTTCTCCAAGCGTGAGGGGCAGCACCTGCTCCAGACCTGGCACGGCACTCCGATCAAGAAGCTGCTGCACGACGCCCCACGAACCGTCACTCTGAGATACCGGCGCCTCATGGCCCGCCAGGTTCCCCAGTGGGACCTGCTGCTCGCCCAGACCCCGCAAGCCGGCAGGCGTCTTCAGCGGGCGCTGGGATACCACGGGCAGGTCCGGGTGGGGGAGTACCCCCGAAACGTGAGGCTCCTCGGGGGCTCTGAAGTGAGGCGACGGGTGCGCCACGAGCTCGGTATCGGTCAGGAGCAGCCGGTCATCCTCTACGCCCCGACCTGGCGGGAGAGCCTGCGGCCTGACAAGCGCGCAGTCGACTGCGGTACCGCGGGCGGGCCAGGGCCGGCGGGGGCGTTGGATGGGGAGCACCTGGCTGATCGTCTCGGCGTGGTGGTCCTCATGCGCAGCCACCACATGAACCGGGCAGGCCGTGTCCCAGGGGCGATCGATGTCAGCGGGTACCCGAGTGTCGAGGAGCTCATGGTGGCGGCCGACATCCTGGTCTCGGACTACTCCAGCATCTTCTTCGACTTCGCTCTCACCGGGAAGCCGGCAGTGGCCTACGTACCCGACCTGACCTTCTACCGCGATGTCGAGAGGGGTCTGTACGGTCGCTGGCCCCTCGAATCAGGGCTGCCCGTCGCCGTCGACCACGACGGGCTCACCTCCCACCTGCACAGGGTCCTGGGCGGTATCGACGCCGCGGGGGGCCGCTGCGCACCGCCAGAGGTGGATCCCGCACCGATCCTGGACAACCTTGCGTGGATCCGTGGATGGGTCACTCGTTTCCTGAGCTGATAAGCGACCGGAAGGGCGGATGAACCGCACCTCTCAAAAGAACTGGAAAGAATAATTGTGACGAGAGCGTGAGGTGCTCAGAAAAGGTGGGGCAGGCCTCTCTGTGATTTTCAACAGCGAACATCGCATATTTCAGTGATATATCGGTATGGCATCGATTCTATGAAATCTTCGATGTCGGTTCGGAGGGTGGGGAATACTCACGGTGGTTTGTCCAGGGTGTTGTGGTGGGCGAGCCTCGGAGATTCAATCAGGAAGTGACCTCATGAAGCGCGTGATCACCTATGGCACATATGACCTGCTCCACTATGGTCATATTGCGTTGCTGAGGCGTGCGCGAGCGCTCGGAGACTTTCTGGTGGTGGCGCTGTCCAGCGATGAGTTCAATGCCGGAAAGGGTAAGCAGGCGTACTTCTCCTACGAGGAGCGCAAGGTGATGCTCGAGGCCATCCGGTACGTCGACCTCGTGGTGCCCGAGCTGACCTGGGGACAGAAGACCGAGGACGTCGCCAGGTACGGTATCGACGTCTTCGTCATGGGGGACGACTGGAGCGGTGAGTTCGACGATCAGCTGGAAGGGCTGTGCGAGGTCGTCTACCTTCCTCGGACTCCAGAGGTCTCGACGACTCGAATCAAGAGTGATATGCGCCTGGGCTGACTGGCGTGCTTTGAATCGGGGTGTCGCATGAGGTGAAGTGGGCCTCCGAGTTGGAGGCCGGAGTGAGTCTCGCTGTGTGGCGCGTCAGCAAGCGCTGATTTTAATCCATAGAATGTTTTTAATGAAATAAAGGCGATTATCATGACCAAGGATGCTGTCCTCAGGAAGATGGGGCGCGTCGTTTCCGGCCGTTTGCAGCTGCCGGCCGCCACCAGGCTGGTGCGCTATGCCGCTGCCAGGGAGTATGAGGACGGCAACCTGGCGGAGGCCAGGCGCCTGTATGAAAAACTCTCTGAGGGTGCTCAGGACACTGCCACCCGGCTGCGCCTAGGGGTCATCGCCGAGCGTCAGGAGCGGTTCGAGGCCGCTCTGAGAACCTATACCGAGGTGGCCGACCATGACCCCGCCTGCGGAGAGGCCTTCTACCGTGCCGGCTGCCTCCTCAAACGGCAAGACGATCCAGAGGCGGCCTTCGTCTTCTTCTCGCGTGCCCTCTCCTCAGGAGTGCGAGACCGACGCTACTCGGAGCGCCTGCTCGCCTGCCTGCCTGCGAGCACCCCGCAGTGGCAGCGTCTGGAGGTTCTGCTCTCCGGTCTGCCCGAGCACGAGAACGACGCCGCCTGGCTGCGCAAGCTCCTTCAGTCTCAGCTCCACATGGGCTTGAACGGGCCTGCCAGGTGCACCCTGGATGCCCTGGCCAGCGTTGATCGGCTCAGCGCGCACGAGCTCTTCGAACAGGGGGTCATCGCTCACCGTGACGGTGATCGGGCCTGCGCCACTGCCAGCTTCGCGGCCGCTTGTGAGGCTGCCGGCGGCAAGGCGCGCAGCAAGGGGCCGGCCCAGTTCGCATGCTCCCGGGGCGACTGGAGGCTGGCGTCCGAGCTCTTCGAGATCTACCCGGGAGAGGGCTTGTCCAGGGGGGAGCTGGCCTATGAGCTGGCCTACTGCCTGGACCGTCTGCGTGAGCACGAGCGAGCGCAGGGGCAGTACGCCCTGGCCGCCTCGCTGGATACGGGGAACGGGAACACCCTTTACAAGCTGGGGCTCGCCTCGGAACGCATTGGCGACCTGCTCACCGCGGAGCGCTCCTACCAGGAGGCCCTGCGGACGCTCAAGAAGCCCGCACGCAGCTGGTGGAACTATCGCCGTGGGGTCTGTCTGGCGAGACTGGGACGCCACGCCGAGGCGCTGGACTCCTTCTGGTCCTACCTGGGGCCGGCCCCGCGCGGGCTGGCATCGGTGTCGCAGCAACCGGCCAGTACGGGCTTCCTCGAGCTCGTTCGCGCTAAGAGCACACCACCGCCTCGGCAGCGGCCGGAGGATCTTGTCGAGTCCACCATCGGCGAGATCATGCTGGGGCTTCATGAGGATCTCAGGACCCACGGCGGTACGGAGGGTCCCGGCACCGGTATGGAGATCCCGCCCGCCGTGGCGCGCACGGCGGCTCAGTCCATCCGCCGCATTCTCCCTCTGGTTCTCAAGGGGGACCGGAACCACCGCCTGGTCCTGGCCCAGCTGGCCCAGGACGCCGGGCAGGTGGAGCTCGCCTGCGAGATCCTTGAGCAGGCCGAGGAGTTCGGCTGCAAGGACGGGCTGGACCCGCGGGCCTATGGGCGCACCGCGGGAGCTGCTCGCAACATCCGCTACGCCGAGGCCCTGGAGGTCCTTCCCGTCAGCCCCCACCTGGTGCTGTGGGAGTCCAACCACGGAGCCTCGATCGGTTGCCACCCTCTGGCCGTCTTCCGCTGGATGGTGGACCGGCCGGAGTACTCCCACCTGCTCCATGTCTGGGCCGTCAACGACCTGGGCGCCATCCCGCCTGACCTGCTGGGGCGTCGCAACGTCGTCTTCGTCCCCCTGCACAGCACCGAGTACATGCAGTACCTCGCCACCGCCGGGTACCTCGTCAACAACGTCTCCTTCGCCCCCTACTTCGTGCGCCGTCGCGAGCAGCGCTACCTCAACACCTGGCACGGCACCCCCTTCAAGACCCTGGGGCGATCAATGCGGGGCGGTCTGCTCGACTACGAGAACCTGCAGCGCAACTTCCAGCTGAGCACCACGCTCATGGCACCCAACGAGCTCACCCGATGGGCCCTCATCGAGGACCATGATCTGCTCGACGTCTACCGGGGCCGCACCATCATCACCGGCTCCCCCCGTCTGGACACCTCGCTGACGATGAGCCAGGAGGACCGCAAGGCGCTTCGAGGCCGCCTGGGAATGGCCGAGGGGGACGAGCGCCGTCTGGTCCTGTTCGCCCCCACCTGGCGCGGCGGAGTCAGCAAGCGGGAGCTGGACCGTGAGGCCCTGGTCGCCGACCTGACCGCCATGGCCTCCCGTGACGACGTGCTTGTGGTCTACCGCGCCCACCGCCTCTCCGAGAAGCTGCTGGCCGGCGTCGATCTGCCGGTGAGCGTCGTGCCCAAGGACATCGACACCAACGAGCTGCTGGCCGCCGTCGACGTCCTGGTGACCGACTACTCCTCGATCCTCTTCGACTTCCTCCCCCAGAAGCGCCCCATCGTGCTCTACATGCATGACATCGAGGAGTACCGGGCCGAGCGGGGTCTGTACCTCGATCCCGCTCAGGTCCCCGGGCTGGCCTGCTATGACCGCGCTGAGCTGGCCTCAGCCATCGGGCGTGCCCTGGCCGGGGAGGGGGTCGCGGCCCGGGAGGCCCTCGACCCGGTACTGCCCCTACGAGGACGGACGGGCCTCGTCGCGCCTGGCCCGGGCCTTCTTCGACGACGACCTCGACCACGGACAGCGGGCGATCATCAGGGACCACGCCCTCGACCCCGCGCTCGGTAACGGCGCCCGCAAGCGCCGCACCCTCCTGTTCCACGCCTCCATGATCCCCAATGGGATCGCCTCCGCCCTCCTGGCGCTCCTGGAGGCGCTTGACCCGGAGCTCTACTCGGTGAACCTCATCGTCGAGCCCTCCGTCCTGCGCAGCAACGAGGACCGTCAGGAGATCTTCCGGCGCCTGCCCCGCCACGTCCATGTCATCTGCAAGCCCGGTGCCGCGCCCTGGCGGATCCACGAACGGGCCTGCGTCAACGACTTCGCCCGCCACCCCGAGGCCTACGCCTCGCAGAGCTTCTGGGACTGCTACTGGGCGTACTACGAGCGCGAGACGCGTCGCATCCTGGGCGACTTCGTGCCCGACGCCGCCATCGAGTACGACGGCTACGCCGAGACCTGGGTGTCGCTCATCGCGGCCTGGGGGCGTCGAGGATCGCGCACCTCCTGCTACCAGCACAACCAGATGGACAACGAGTACCGGGACAAGTACCCCAATCTCAGGCGCGTCTTCACCCTCTACGGCGATGTCGACGCCGTCGTCGCCGTCAGCCCGGGCCTGGCCCGCCACAACCGCACCGGGCTGGCCGGTCTGGGCATTGATCTCTCCCAGCGCCAGCTTCTCGGCCCGCAACCTCCTCGACGTCGAGCGGGTGCGCCTCGGGGCGCAGGCGCCCGCCCCCGACGCCTTCACCGAGCTGAAGAACGAGCACGACATCGTCCTTGCCACCATGGGGCGGATGTCGATGGAGAAGAACCAGGCGGCTCTCATCGAGGCGCTCGCCCTTCTGCGCAAGCAGGACGTCGTCGAGAACGGCGCTGAAGGTGACGGGGCTCATGGCCTGAGTGTCGGCCTGGCGATCGTCGGATCCGGGGTGCTCGAGGGGACGCTGCGAGGCCGGATCGACTCCCTGGGCCTATCCGGGCACGTCGTGCTGCTGGGACAGATGGACAACCCGTTCCCGGTCCTTGAGGGAGCCGACCTGTTCGTCCTGCCGTCCTTGCACGAGGGGCAACCGGTCACTCTGCTGGAGGCGATGACACTGGGAACCGGAGTCGTGGCCTCCGACCTTCCGGGCAACCGGGAGCTGGTCGCCCTCGGTTACGGAGTTCTGAGCGGGACCTCACCCCACGACATCGCCCAGGCGATCCGCACGGCACTGGCCGACCCCCGACTCGCCCACGGAGACTTTGACGTCAAGGAGCACAACGCGCGTTCACTGCGGGACACTCTCTCGATGCGATACTCGGTCCCGACGCGCACCATCAGCGTCCCAAGGGGAAGGCGGCGTCCACAAGGAGGCGGCGCAGGCGTGCGGCCTCGCGAAAGGCGCCCGTATGACGCCTCGGACGGCCCTCGAGCTGCGGCGCGCACTGTGGCACCTGCGCCACTCCGGGCTGACGGGGCTGCGTGAGCACCTGCGCCGTCGTCGGGCGACGGCCTGGGCCCGCCCCCGCCGGTGGGCCTCCGGGCGACGGGACCAGACCCTCCTGCCGGACTGGCCCCTGCCCTCACCGCAGGAGACCGGACCTCGCCACGACGTCACCGTCGGGCTGATCGCCGATGAGTTCACTGCGCTCGCCCTGCGCTACGAGTGGCGCTCCGTGCCCTTGACGCCCACCGGCTGGCGCGAGCAGATTGAGCAGAGCCCCATCGACCTGCTCTTCGTGGAGTCCGCCTGGCACGGCAACGACGACGCCTGGCGCTTCCAGGTCATCGGCTCCCAGGGGCCCTCGGGTCACCTGAGAGAGATGGTCACCGCGCTGCGAGAGCGAGGAGTGCCGACGGTCTTCTGGAACAAGGAGGATCCCGCCCACTACGATGAGGCCATTGCGACTGCGGGCCTGTTCGACTGGGTCTTCACCACCGATGAGGCGATGGTGGGGCGCTACCGGAGCGACCTGGGACATGACCGCATCGGGGTCCTGCCCTTCGCCGCCCAGCCCGCGATCCACAACCCGATCCGCCTGCTGGACGATGCGGGTCGCCCCGCACCCCTGAGGGATGTCGCCTTCGCCGGCACCTACTTCGCCCACAAGTACCCCGAGCGACGCGCGCAGATGGAGATCGTCCTGGGCGGCGCCCTCGACGCGTCGGCTCGACTTCCCCGCGGGCTGGACATCTTCTCCCGGTACCTCGATGGCGATGACACCTACCAGTTCCCGACTCCCTGGGACTCGCACGTGCGCGGCAGCCTCACCTACACACAGATGCTCAGCGCCTACCGTGCCTACGGCGTCTTCCTCAACGTCAGCTCCGTGGTGGACAGCCCGTCCATGCTTCCGCGCCGCGTCATCGAGGTCCTGGCCTGCGGCACTCCTGTGGTGAGTACCCCGACGCCGGCCACCGACCGCCTCCTGCCCGCCGGAACCCTGGCCAAGGTCTCTGACCGCGCTCAGGCCGGGCACACCGTGCGCGCGCTCGTGACCAACCCGGCCCTCGGGGACTACATGACCTACCTGGCACAACGTGAGATCTGGGGCCATCACACCTACAGCCACCGCGTGGAGACCGTGCTGCGAGCCGTCGGCATGGGGGAGAGGGTGCGACGCCGGCCCACCGTCGCACCCCTGGTGTCCACCATCCGGCCCGAGCAGGTCGACCACGTCCTTCAGACCCTGGCCGGCCAGCAGCAGGTGACGATGGCGCCGGTCATCCTCACCCACGGCTTCACGGCCCGCGCCAGCAGCAGGGCCCGCGCCCGCGAGCTGGGCCTTGAGATCGACTGGGTCACAGCGGGGACCAGTACTCCTTTAGGAGCCTGCTACAACCTCATGCTCTCGCGGGTCGAGGCCGACTACATCGCCAAGATGGACGACGACGACCTCTACGGCGATCACTACCTCTTCGAGTCCCTCGCGGCGGCCGACTACGCCAGGGCCGACGTCGTCGGCAAGCACGCCCACTACCTGCACCTGTCGGGACCGGACCTGACGGTGCTGCGCTTCGCCGACTGGGAGCACCGCTATACGACTTTCGTCTCCGGACCGACCCTGGTGGCTCGTACGGACCTGGTGCGCGATATCACTTTTCCCGAGACGACCACCGGTGAGGACACCGGTTTCCTCAATGACTGCACCCGTGCCGGGGCTCGTATCTACTCGGCCTCCCGATTCGGTTTCGTCCAGCGACGTGGGACGACTTTCGGACACACCTGGGACATCTCCAACGCAGAGGTGCTGGCTACGTCCACCATTAGTCATTGGGGACCGCCCCACGAAATGGAGATGCCCACCTCATGAACGCCCGCAGCACCGAGACCTTGCACGTCGTCATCATCGGTTCCGCAGGTGATCAGGACACGCTTGACTCCCTTCACCAGGACCGGCCCGAAGGCGGGATCGTCCCCATCGGGTGCCCTGATCCGGCGGTTCTGGACCAGGTCCTCCGCCCCCTGGCCGCGGGGACCCGGGTTCTGTTCCTCAGGGCAGGAGACTGCTCGAGCCCGGCTATCTCACCTCATTGGCTCAGCACGGCCCGGGTGAGACCGTCGTGCTCACCCCGACCGTGACCATCCGCCCCGACGGCGCCCGGGACGAGCGGCTGCAATGGCGCTTCAAGCACGGCAGCCGCAGCGCCGACCTGGCCGCCGAGCCCCACATCTTCCCCGACACCATGAGCGGAGTGGTGCTCACCATCCCCCGCCACGGTCTGCAGGACTGGGGCGGCTCGGGAGCCCTCCACGGCGTGGACAGTGCCGTCGGTGCTGAGGGCACCGTCGATGATGACGAGAACATCGGCCTGAGCGGACTCATCGCCCACGTCGTGGCCACCGGCAACCAGGTGGGACTCCACGACGGCCCGGCCGTTATCCGCCACGCCCCCAGGCCTCCCGGCCCCTGGGGAAGGATCAGCCACTACCGCCACCTGCTGGGTGCCGTGCTGCCGGCGTGGCTGCAGGCCGACTGCCCCCTGCCCGCCTGGGTCCACCAGCTCATCATTCACCGCCTCATCCAGGTCACCGACGCCGACCGCGGGCTGCGCTACCCCTCGGCCGGGCTCACAGCTGCCGAGCGCGCCGAGGTGGCCCAGCTTCTGCGCGCCGTCACCCGGCGCGTCCCCGCCTCCCAGATCGAGGCGTACTGCTCCACGCCGCTGGCCGTGGGGCGTCGCACCGCCCTGGTCGCCATGACCGCAGGCCCCATGCCCGCCCCGATCCTGCCCTCGGGACGCAGGTTCCGCAGCGACCAGAAGGCCACCTACTTCTACACCGGTGACATGCCCCAGGAGCAGTGGAAGGTGGATGGCGCCTGGGCCCAGCCGACCTGCGCCAAGACGGTCGATCACCGCTACTTCGACGACGTGGTCCTCCGCGAGCGCATCGTCTGGTTGCCCAAGGGGAGGATCACCGCCGTCATCAACGGTCAGGAGCTCCCGGTGGCCCCCTACCGGGGCGACCCCAGGCCGCCTGAGACGATCCCCGGTCGAGGCCGCCAGGGAGCGTCCTCACCCGGGCTGCGTCGGCGCCTGGCCCGGCTTTTCGGTCCCAGCGGCCATCAGGAGCACCGGCAGGCCAGTGGCACGTCACCGGACCCGGACGCCTTCTCCGGGGTGTCCTCCTCGGCGCCCTCGCCGTACACCGCCTCGTCCCCCTCCGACTGGCCCCGCACCTGGCTCTACATGGACCGCCACGACAGCGCCGGCGACAACGCCGAGCCGCTGTACCGCTATGCCCGCACCCACGCGCCCAGCGTCCGGCACATCTTCGTCCTCGAACGCAGCTGCCCGGACTGGGAACGCCTCGCACAGGACGGCTTCGTCCTCCTGGACCCGACCGGCCCCGGATTCGACGCCGCCTGGAGCGGTGCCGAGACCATCCTCCTGTCCGACATCGGTGACCCCCTCATCAAGGGCCGCCTCACCGGTGAGGGCATCGGCCCCGACCAGCGCCTCGTCTTCCTCCAGCACGGTGTGACCATGCGTGACATGTGGCGCTGGTTCAACGGCGCCCGCCTGGACGTCGTCGTGTGCGCCACCGACGCCGAGCAGGCCGGACTGACGGCGGACCACACCTCCTACACCCTCACCGACCGAGAGGTCTGGCGCACGGGCTTCCCTCGCCATGACCACCTCTACAGCCTTCTGGGACGTGAGCGTGACAGCATCCTGCTGGCCCCCACCTGGGACCCGGAGGTCTCACGCGCTCTGGAGAGCGACCCTGACGCCGTCGGACTCCTCAGCGCGCTCTACCGGCCCTGGCTCGAGCTGGCCGCCGGCCTGACCCAGGCCGGCCACCGCACCGTCCTGTTCGCCCATCCCAAGCTGGTGCCGCACGCCCCCGAGTGGTTCGGGGCCCTGGGCGTTCCCGCCGTCACCGGCCGCGACCTGCCCGAGACCCTGGCCCGCTCCTGGGCGGTCGTCTCGGACCGGTCATCCGTCCTCGACGAGGGCATGATCGCCGGCTGCGTCGGCATCGTCTGGGACCCCCGCGGACGGCCGGACACGGACCGCTACCGCTCCCGTCACGAGGCCATCGGAGCCATCGGTGTCGACACCTCCGCGCAGGTGCATCAGGTGGTGGAGGACGTCGTCGCCGGCCGAGTCACCGCCTCGGAGGACCTCATCCTGCTCGACGCCGGAGCCTGCGCCCGCCTCACCGCGCTGCTTCGACGCGACCTGATCTGATGCAGGCCCCGGTGCCGGTGGCCCGACGGCCGGGCCGCCGTCCGCCCCTGGTCAGCCTCGTCATCCCCGTCTACGGTGTGGCCCCCTACTGCCCCGCTTCCTGAGCTCGCTCGACGCCCAGGACCACCCGCACAACCGCCTCCGGATCGTGCTCGTCCTGGACGGGGCCTGCGACGACTCGCCGCGAGTCTGCCGAACCTGGGCGCGGCGAACAGACCTCGACGTCGAGATCGTCGAGACGGGCAACGGCGGACAGGGGCGCGCCCGAAACCTCGGGATGGCACGGGCCCGAGGGCAGTGGATCGGCTTTCCCGACCCCGATGACTGGCTCGCCCCCGACTTCCTCACCCGACTCCTGGCCGCCAGGCGCCGCGGCGACGTCCTCCTGGCCGGCCGCACCCTCATTCACCAGGACGGTGCTGAGACGCCCCACCCCCTCGACTTCCGCTTCCAGGGCGGGACTGCTCGGGCCGATGCCGCCCGTCAGCCGCAGGCCATCCAGCTCTCCGTCCACGAGTGCCTCATCCGGGCCGACCGGGCGCTCGCGGCCCGGTTCCCCGAGGACCGCGAGGCGCCCACCTTCGAGGACGCGCTCTACCTGGGGCGCATCCGAACCGGTGGAGGCCGTATCGTCTACGTGCCCGAGGCCGTCTACCACTATGACAAACGGGTCTTAGGCGACTCCACGGTTCAGACCGCCTGGTTGCGCCCGGGCCGCTACGTCGCTCAGATGCGCACGCGCTACCACGCCCTTCTCGATGCCGCCGGTGGTGCACCTTGGGCTCAGCAGACGATCCTGTACGACCTCGGCTGGTACTTCGGGGTCGTCGATGCCGGTCGGATGCCCACCGAGCCGCCGGGACTGGGGGAGGTGCACGCGGCGGAGATGCGTGAGCTGGTGCAGCGCCTCGACTCCGAGCAGATCATCCGCAGCCCCTGGGGGAACCTCCGTGCCCGGGACCGGGCCCGTCTCCTGCTGTGGAAAGGACGCCCCGAGGTGGCGGTGGTGCGCGACGGAGAGATCCTGGAGCTGTGCACCGTCGAGCCTCCCGGCCGGCAGGCGGCTCCCCTTCGCTACGCCGGCACCGACGTCGGCTGGGTCCTCACCGGGGCTGAGGCGGCGCAGCGTTACTCCGGCGGGGACGTCCCCCGCATCCCCCTGTGGCCCCGCCGGCCACGGCTGGGTCAGACGCACCCAGCCAGGACGATGAGTCTCCCGGGGCTGCTGCGACGTCGTCGCTGAGGCGGGCATCTCTACGGGCCTGACGCCGGCCTGCTGCACGAGGCGGAGCTCAGAACGCCGGGGCGAGGTCGCGCGGAGCCGGAGCGATCTCCAGCTCTTCGGCGACCCATGAGTACAGGGAGGCGGCGTAGTGGAAGGGTGCGGCTCCCCAGCGGTGCGCGTCGTCGGCCACGACGAGCTCATCGGGAACCTGGAGGATCCGCAGGTCGGTCTCCTGGCGGACGAGGTCGACGTAGCGGGTCATGACCCAGTTGGCCTCCATGGCCGTCTGTCCCCAGCTCGGGACGGTTGACATGCCCGAGGTGGTCCTCGTCGCCCAGGGAACGTTGATGAGGATCGTCCTGCTCGCCAGGTCGAGCCGCTCCAGGAGACTGTGGAAACGCAGCAGGGCAGGCCGCCACAGATGCAGGTGCTCCGCCGTCCCCAGCTCGAGGAACCTGGCGGGAAGCCCCTCGTAGAGACCGGCCGTCAGCGCTTCCGTCGAACGTGTCAGGAATGTCCCGGGGGCCGTCTCCAGGACGCCGAGACGCTCGTCGGTCAGGTCCCACAGCAGGAGATCGGTGTACGAGGCAACGGCCGTCAGCTGCGCCTCCAGATTGCCCACCATGTCGGACAGGAAGGAACGACGGGCGAAGGACGATCTCAGCAGGGACAGATCGAGATCGCCGACGTCGGCCGGACGCCCCGCACTGATGAGGGACTGGCGGGCGATGTAACGCTCCACGCTCCATCCCCGCTGCTCCATCTCACGTGCCGCGTCCCTGGCCACACAAGAGCCGTAGACCGTGATTCGTCCTGCTGTCTTCGTGCTTTCCTCACTGCGCATGGTCATACTCCTCGAGCGTGTCGGTAGGGCAGCGTGCGGCTCTCCGAGCGTTGGATCCGCACTCCTGCCGGTTTCCACTTCTCCCGGCACGTGGCCAGAATCGTGGCGGCCTTGTCCGGTTTGTCCTTGGCGATGTTCCAGGACCACCATCGGTAGTCATGGGCGATCTGGGGGCCCGGACCATCGCCGATGAGCTCGCCGTCCACGAGCCACAGCGCCCGGGTGCACATCTCCTCGATGACCTGCGCGGCATGGTTGACGATGAACACCGTTCCGGCTGCGCGCCGCAGCTCGGTCATCTTGTTCTCGCTGCGCTCCTTGAACGCGGCGTCGCCGGTGGACAGGGCCTCATCGATGAGAAGAATGTCCGGGTTCGCTGAGGCGGCGATCGCGAACCGTAGACGTGAGGACATCCCCGAGGAATAGGTCTTCATCGGGCGATAGATGGCCTTCCCGATCCCGGCCAGCTCGATCACCTCCGGAATGATCGCCTCGACCTGCTGAGGACTCATCCCCATGGCCAGACAGCCCAGGCGCACATTGCGCTCACCTGACAGGTCTGGGATGAGAGCCGCATTGACGCCCAGGAGTACCGGATTGGAACGGGCACTCACCGTTCCCGAGGTCGGCGTCTCCAAACCGCCCATGATGCGAAGCAGCGTGGACTTCCCCGCACCGTTGCGACCCAGGATCCCGATCGACTCCCCGGCGCGCGCCACGAACGAGATCCCCTTGAGGGCGTCGACCCTCACTTTCGGTCTCTGCCCCGTCAGCCCCAGAAGGATCTTCTGCGCCATGGACGCGGTGTGCAGGTCCTCGGCGTCGGTGGAGGGCGCCCGGTAGCTCACCCGAATGTCGTCGACGACGACGGTGGCGATGCCGATGCCGGCCTCGTGACCGTCAGCGGCGGTCATGACCGCGGGATGCGAATCGGTGTCCGGGGTCATCGTGACGATGGGGCAAGGCGTCGTCGTGCCTCCCGGCCCGTCTGCTTGAAGGACCGCTGACTCATGCTTCGGTCCGGTCTCAGCGCTCGACACCGTAGACCTCCTCCTTCTCCCAGAAGAACACGAAGGAGACAACGGCCAGCCCCACCGACCACGCACTCAGAATGAGCCACATGCGCGCCTGCGGAACGCGCTGGTACAGGATCACGTCCCGATACATCGTGATGATGAGGTATCCGGGATTGAGGTCCATGGCCCGCAGCATCAGCGGGTGATCAATAAAACGTTCGTAGGAGAAGAAGACTCCCGAGGCGTAGAACCAGAACTGAGTCAGGAAGGGCCAGATATTCCGCATGTCCGGGATCGTCGTCGTGATACGGGAGGTGGCCAGTGTCAGCCCCAGGCTCAAGAGCACCTGAAGAGCCAGGACCGGGACGATGAGGAGCCAGTGCCAGCTCGGCCAGGCGTGAGGAGGAAGAACCACCACGAGGACGAGGACCGCGATCATCGGTGGAACCAGGTCGATCGCGCTGCGAATCGTGTACGACGCGGGTAGGGCGGCTCGAGGGAAGGAGAATCCCCGAATGAGGTTCTTCCCGGTGACTATCACCTGGCTACCGTCGGTCACTGCCCGCTGCAGCGGCGGGAAGAACGTGACGCCGATGATGAGGTAGCCGATGAAGTTGTCAATACCGCGGCTCGTCTGCAGAAGCAGTCCGAACACGATGAAGTAGACGATCGCATTGAGCATCGGTTTGGCGATGAGCCACGCGTTTCCCAGGAAGGTGCCCCGTTGGGACCCCAGGGCCTTGGCCCGGGCGTCGGCCCAGATGAAGTGCCGCCGTTGCCAGAGCTGGCGGATGTAGGCCACCAGCGGTGGGCGCCGTCCCACCGGATACAGCTCGCTGAGCTCGACGACGCTGACACTGATCTCGGAGCTGTCGCCCCAGAACGGCTGCCCAGCGGTCCACGGGGTCCAGGATGCCCTGCTCATACCAGCCCCGCGTAGATCTCGGCCTGGCGGACTGCGTTGCTGCTCCAGGTGGGTAGCGTCTGACGCGTTGAGGGCAAGGGCGCTCCAGCGGCCAGCTGGGTCAGCACTCGGCTGAGTGCCTCCACGTCGCCGGCGGGAAAGGACCGATTCGCCGATGGGGCGGTGATCTCCCTGAGCGCGGGAAGATCGGAGGCCACCACTGGCCGGCCCAGCGCCATCGCCGTCATCGGCTTGAGGGGTGTCACCAGCCGACACACCGGCGTATCCAGTCTCGGCACGCAGAAGACGTCCAGGGCCTGGTACCAGTCCAGGGTCGTTGCTCGGTCCACCCGTCCGGGAAGGACGCACACCGACTTCTCCAGTCCCATCTCTCCGGCCAGGGCCACCAGCTCGGGACGGCTGACCCCGTCACCCACCACGGCGCACCGGACATCGACCCCCCGAGTGCGGCAGAGCGCCACAGCCCGCAGAAGCGCGCCGAACCCCTCATAGCCCACCAGGGAGGAGACGCTCCCCACCCACAGGCCGCTGCGGGGCAGTCCCAGCCGTTGGCGGGCATCCGCCGGTAGCAGCCTGTCGGCCTCGAGCACCTCCTGGTCCACGGCGTTGGGAACGACTGTGATCCGGCTGGCGTCGACACCCCGGTCCGCGAGGTCCTCGGCCTGGACTCGTGAGAGGACGACGACGGCGTCGGCCTGCCGGGCCATCTCCGCCTCCTTGGCCCGCAGCAGCGTGAAGCGCTCAGAGCTCAGCGCCTCGGCCTCCTGACTCGGCGGCCTGGAGGCCACCCAGGTGCACTCCAGCACCCCTCGCATCTCGTAGACCCAGGGCAGACCGTAGGAGCGGGCCACTGCCTGGGTGACCAGGGCGTTGACGTAGTTGGTGGTCGTGTGCAGCACGTGGGGGGAGAACGTCTCCACCTCCCGCGCCAGCAGGCGACTCATCTGAGTCAGTCGGGCTATCGGGGAGTCCTGTGACCGCGCGGGAAGAATCCGCCGGTAGGTGACTGCGTCGACGACGTCGGTGGCCTGAGCCGCAGGCTTACCGATGGTGACGGGGTAACCGATGCGCGTCACCGCACGCACATTGATGCCGACGCCGGCCTGCGCCCGCAGGAGCGCGTGCGAGCGCACCGTGTAGCCGGACTGGGTGTGGGGCAGCGAGCTGGTCAGTACGTGAAGGACGCGGAGCGGCTCAGTCGGGTCAGGAGCCGTCCAACCGGGTGAGGGGGAGAACCCGGGGAGATGGAAGCCCGGGCTCATCATGGCCAGCTGGGAACGCAGACGGGCCCACAGCGCCCTGGAGCCGGGCGCCCCCTCCAAGGTGCTGAGCGCGGTACTCAGGTGTCCCCGGGACCACAGGTCCCGCGCGCGCACCGAGGGGCTCAGGCCCTCGGCGTCAATATGCCTGCGCTCCGCGGAACCGAGATGGATCGCCATCTCAGCGGCGAGCCGACGGCCGACAGCAGATCGTGGTACTGCCCGGCTCAGCGCCTCGCGGGCTGAGTCCGGTCTGTCGGCGATGAACGCTGACAGGGCTCGGCGGACCTCATGATCATCCGACCCGATACCGAGTGCCTGAGCGCACCGACCGCGCCAGGGCTCAGACAGCCGACGCGCTCCCTGCAGGGCCAGGAGCACCGGGTCCTCGACCAGCTGCCGGGTGGCGGAGGTGCTCAGCAGCACCAGATTCCGCAGGATCTGGACGTCAGTCACCGGACACCTGCCTCAGGAGGGACTCGTAGCGGTCCGTCATGACCTCGGCGTCGGCGTGGTCCGCCAGCCAGCGTCGTCCCCCCGTCACGTCCAGGCGGCTGCGGTCTGCGGCCAGAGCCCTCCACAGGGACGCCAGGGCCTGCGGGTCCTGCGGGGTGGTGACGTCGCCGCAGCCGGCGTCCTCCACGATGCGCCGAGCCTCGCCGTCGACCGAGGCGCACACGTGCAGTCCTGCGGACATGATCTCGTAGAGCTTGGACGGGACCGTCACAGACATGGCCGGCCAGCTCTGCAGACTCACCAGAGCCGTATCGGCCCAGGCGTAGTGCTGGTCCACTTCACTCCACGGCACAGCGGGGTGCATCTCCACGGGGGCCCCGAGGCTGCGGGCCAAGGTCGCGACCTCCTGAAACTGCGCACCGTCGCCGACGATCCGCAGTACCACCGGGGTGCCGCTCTGCTGGGCGATGTGCGCGGCCTTCACCGCGAAGCCCAGCCCCTGAGCGCGCCCCACTGTGCCCAGGTACAGCACGTTCAGGACACCGTCTGAGCGGCATCGGCCGACAGGAGATCGGCCTGCCGATGCCGTGGCGCCGGTGTTGCGCACCGTCACCACGCGGCGAACCCCGCGGGAACGCAGGACCTGTGCGAAGGAGTCCGTCGTCGTCACCACAGCCGCGGCCTCCTGCTCCAGGCGGGTGATGAGGGGTGGTAGAAGACTGCGTGCGCCCCAGCCGACGACGTCCAGCCTCCTGGTTTGGCGGGCCTGCGTGGCGGTCGATGGACAGCTGAGGGGCGGGGACCACTGTGCGGCTGACAGAAGCAGATCCGGCCAGGCGTCTCGCAGCTCCACCACGACCGGGCGATGCAGCATCCCGCCGACGGCGAGCGCTGCTGGAAGGGTGGGGAGCCCGGGAACCGAGCCGACGATGATGTCGGGGCGGTTCGCTCCCCGGAACCGCTCCACCCCCAGGCGTACGGAGTCGGCTGCCGCGACCATCTGATCGACTCCGCGTCCGCACACACCGCTGCTGTAGGGGCGGAAGATCGTGCGATGCACCATCGCTCCGGTGACATCCCGTCTGATCGAGCCGGCCATGTGGTCCCCGCCGCCTTGCAGGAGACGACCACCTGGGTAGTGGGGAGCCGGAGCCAGCACCGCCAGCTCGTGGCCACGCGAGATCAGCGCCTCGGCCAGCCGGTTCCAGCGGCGTTGAGGAGCACCGACCTCCGGTGCCCAGTAGTGGCTGAGGAGGAGGATACGCATGTCCTCACCTCGCCCTTCGGGGGCTGGGGAAGGGGTTGGGTGCTCCGATGATGGAGGGCATCCGCAGGTAGAGGACCAGGACTGCCGCCATACCGACCTGAGGTATCCAGAGCCGGCTACTGGTGACAAGGCTGCCTGCCGCCAGGGCACAGCACGAGGCCGCGGCCAGGGTCACCAGAAGGGCCGATGCCCAGTGCGGCCATCCGGCACAGACAAGGCGCTGGTAGACATGAAGCCGGTGCGACTCATACCAGCACTGGCCTGCTCTTATCCGCATCCACAGGGTGTAGCCGGTATCCGCCAGAAGCACGAGGACCGGGGCGACTGCCGCCTCCACGGCCACACCCTGGGCAAAGCAGGCCGTGACAGCGAAGGCCCAGGCAGCGCCCAGGGCGTAGGAACCGGAGTCGCCCAGGAACACCTTGGCGCGAGGCGTATTGAAGGGCAGGAAACCGAGGCACGCGCCGGCCACCGAGATCATGACGAGCCCCAGGCCGGGAACCGGGGCCACGATCGCCACCTGGACGTACCACAGGGAGGTCATCAGGGCGTGGCTGCATGCCAGACCGTTGGCGCCGTCCATGAAGTTCGTGGCGTTGACCAGCGCGGCCGTGCCCACGCAGACCACCGGGGTCCACCACAGTGAGACCTCGAAGGCGGTGTGCATCACCAGTCCGAGTGCTGCGCCCAGGGCGAGCTGGAGAACCAGGCGAGTTCTGACAGACACTGAGAACAGGTCCTCGATCAGTCCGAGCATCGCGAATGCGAGCACGGTCGCCAGACCCATGAGAGCGACGTCGAGCCTGGTCATCGTGTGGACAGTGCCTCGTTGGTGTGCTGCAGCGAGGATGGTTGTCCAGGTGGCGAGTGAGGCGGCCAGGACGATGGCGAGTCCACCGCCGCGGGGAACAGGACGTCGGTGGAGAGACCTGTCCACGGGGACGTCCATGACTCGTGCCCTCTTCAGGAGTGGGATCACAGCCGCAGTCAAGGAAGCGGAAACGGCCGCCGTCACGGCGAGCCCGCTCAGGAGCAAGGTGGTCATGAAGCCGGCTCCAGAGCCCGTGGTGCTTGAGCCCGCCATCTCAGTCGGTGCCGCCACTGGTCAGCCACGGCGATGACCGACCCGGCGAGACTGGCGGTCCACGGCAGAAGGTGGACCTTCGTGACGAGGTCGAGGAAGCAGGAACCGAGTGCGAACCCGGCCCCTGCCACGATGACGAACGGCATGACTCGTATGGAGGCCCACGGCCAGTAGTGCCATGTCACGCACCAGGCGGTCATCTGAATGAGAGCAGCGGCCGTGACTCCTATGAGAAGCATGTGCGGATGAAGAATTCGATGCGTTGATAAAAACGTTCCGATAAGGGTCGCCAGGAAGAGCCATAGCGTCCAGGAGGCCATGTCTCGGGTAACTGCCGATAAATCGGACGGGAGGCCGGGTTGCTGAAGTGGCCGCGGAGGGGATGCTTGAGATGGTGCAGGAAGGTTGGGGGAGGGGCGGGCGGGAACTTCTGTGACCACTGGTGACCTCCGATCTTCTGGGAAAGATAAAGGCCCGGGGGTGGCCTTCTTTGCTCGTTTTTCTTATAACGGTAGTTGTGTTGAAGAGTCGGAAAAGCGATAGTCGTCATGATTGACTTGTCTGCAATCAGACTGTGATGTTCGGGGTTTGTCGTGACGGCCTCGAAACCGCTCGTAATCGTTGCGATACTGCGGAATGGCGGGACTCTGTCACATGATGGCCTCAGCTTGTGGTGGCCTGGGGTGAGGGGTGGGGTGGCGGTTTCGCGTATTCATTGGGTTAAGCGATAGCGGGTGACGGCCGACATAGTTGAAAGCTTGCCTCAGGGGGGTAACAAAGGAATCTTGGGGTCGGCCTCGCACCTAGACTTAACGGCGAGCGCGTTCAATCGCCATGCGCGCAACCAACGACAATATGATCGGTTCTTGTGTGATTCATACAAAAATCGATGACCCCAACCATGAGGACAATCCCAATGAAACGCGTCATCACCTACGGCTCCTTCGACCTGCTCCACTACGGGCACATCGAGCTGCTGCGTCGGGCCAAGGCGATGGGTGACTATCTCATTGTCGCTCTGTCGACCGACGAGTTCAGTGCCTCCAAGGGGAAGCGCGCCTACTTCTCCTATGAGCAGCGCAAGGCCATGCTTGAGGCCGTTCGCTATGTCGACATGGTCGTTCCCGAGCAGACCTGGGGGCAGAAGAGCCGAGACGTCGATGAGTACGGCATTGATGTCTTCGTCATCGGCGATGACTGGATCGGCACCTTCGACGAGCAGCTCGAAGGCCGCTGCGAGATCGCCTACCTCCCGCGGACCCCGGAGATCGGCTCCGCTCAGATGCGGCCGTGCGACGAGGGGCGGGAGGTCGTCCAGGGGGCTCTCGCGCAGTGAGCGCTCTCAGACGTGACGATTGTGTCCGGCGCCGAAGTAGACGTCATCGAGCGTGGCTGTCTGCAGGGAGCGCTGACGCAGAATATCGATGATCTGACCGTAGACGTGGGTGACGGTGGGGAAGTTTGCGTGACCGATGACGATGTGCTGCGCAAGCAGCCACTTCTGCGCCTCACCGAGAAGGACCTCCGGCGTGAGCTGTCCGGAGTCTCCGAACGAGCCGTACCACATGGTCGTGGTCGAGTAGCCCACTTTGGCGCAGACCGAGTCGGTGACGGAGCTGCGGCCGCCGTAGGGAGGACGGATGAAGGGTGCCCCTGTGACGCCGTAGGTGTTGCGCAGCAGATTCTCGCACTGGGTGAGCTCGTCGATGATCTCGCCCTCCGACAGCGTCGTCAGGTCGGGGTGCGTCCAGGTGTGGTTCGCCAGCTGAACCTGCCCCGATTCCACCAGAGGCTTCATCTTGTCCCGGTTGTCGGTCCAGCTCGGGTAGCAACCTGTGACGAAGAAGGTCAGGCGGACTCCCGAGTCCCTGGCGAAGTCCAGGTAGGCGTCCACGACCGAGGAGTCGACGCCGTCGTCGATGGTGATGGCGAGGACGTTGCCGACGTTCTCCGGCAGTCCGGTGATGAGCGAGTCCGCCGGACTGGGAGCGGGCAGTGACGGCGGGCCGTCCTGAAGGTGGAGCGGGTTGAGTGAGGGCGTTGGTGAGGGTGTGGGTGAGGGTGAGGGTGATGTCGAGGTCAGGGGCGAGGCCTGCGCCGGGGATGAGGCTGGTGAGGAGGAATGAGCTGTCGGTTGCGTGGTGTTGCAGGCGCTGAGGCAGCCTGCGGTTCCGGCGGCCAGGGCGAGCAGGAAGTCGCGGCGTTGCATGGGAGGGGCTTTCTGAAGGTGGATTGTCAGAGCATCGAGCACCTGCTCCGCCGGCCGGGGCGCCGGAGTGAGTGAGCTGCTTTGTTACTCGGGACGCAGGTAAACGGCTGAAGCCTTCGCTGTCCGCTGTCCACCTGCGCTACGAAGACGGCAGCGTCGTTTGCTGCCTAGGAGGATGGAGAGAGGGGGGTGCGGGACGATCCGCAATCAGTGGGGTGGCTGACGGGGTTTGAACCCGCGACCTCCTGGACCACAACCAGGCGCTCTGCCGACTGAGCTACAGCCACCGTGTACGGCATTACCGCAACGAATCGGTACTGTATCCGCTCATCTCCCTGCACGCCAAACTGGGCTCGGTGCACTACGTCACGTCGTGCGGGTGCTCTGAGGGCGTCGTCGCTCCGGTCACCTGGTGGGCGTGCTCAGGATCCGCTCGGCCACGTCCTTGCACTCCTGGGAGCTGGGTCCCTCCCCGCTGGGGAACAGGACCTCGCGGTAGTAGCGCAGCTCGTCGATGGACTCCAGGATGTCTGCCAGTGCACGGTGCCCGCCGGCCTTCTTCGGCGCGTGGAAGAAGGTCCTGGGGTACCAGCGCTTGGCCAGCTCCTTGAGGGAGGAGACATCCACGATCCGGTAGTGGAGGTGCTTGATGAGATCTGGCATGTCGCGGGCCAGGAACGCCTTGTCCGTGCCCACGGAGTTCCCCGCCAGCTGGGCGGTGCGCGCCTCGGGCACGAGAGAGGTCACATAGTTCAGGACCGTCTCGCGGGCGGCCTCCATCGTCACCCCGTCCTCCAGGTCGGCAAGGAGACCGGAGGAGGTGTGCATGTTTCGCACATAGTCGTCCATCCGCTCCAGTGCTGCGGCGGGAGGCTTGATGAGCACATCGATTCCGTCCGCCAGCGGCTTGAGCTCATAGTCGGTGACGATAACGGCGACCTCGATGAGCGCGTCGGTGCTCTGGTCCAGGCCCGTCATCTCACAGTCGATCCACACCAGCGGGTCAGAGGTTGTCATCTGCTTGCTCACGGGAGCCACTGTAGTCATGTCGTCGAGCTTGAGGACATGGACCCTCTCACGAGGGCGGTGAGACTCGAGGTGCGATTCACGGCCATCTCCTGGTGGAGCAAGTCCGATGCTGCGAAGATCGCGATAAGGTCTCCATGAAGCCTGACAGCCCTTGAGTAACACGGAGCACTGATGTCCCAAAGCCCGGCCCCCCGTCACCTCGGAAGCTCCTACATCATGGAGACCCGGATCGGTGCGGGAGCCCAGGGAGAGGTCTGGCGCGGTCGGCGCACTGACGCCCGCGAGACCCTGGCCTTCAAGGTACTGCGTGCCGACCTGGTGGAGAATCCCGACGTCGTGGAGCGCTTCATCAAGGAGCGCTCCACCCTGCTGCGGGTGCGCAGCCCCTTCGTTGTCGCCATTCGCGACGTCGTTATCGAGGGCGCCACCTTCGCGATCGTCATGGACTACGTCAACGGTGGCGACCTACGGGATCTGCTGAGGACCCACGGCTGTCTGCCGCCTGCGCAGGTGGCGTCCCTGGGGACGCGTATCGCTCAGGGACTGTCCGCGGTTCACCAGGCCGGCGTGATCCACCGGGACATCAAACCCGCCAACGTCCTGCTCAGCTCACGTCCCAGCAGGGGTGGTGACCCGGCTGAGACGGTTGCCATCGGTACTGCCCCGGGAGACGGTGTGCCGGAGACCGTTGTGCCCCGACTGGCGGACTTCGGGGTGGCGCGCATCTGCGACACCTTCTCCGCCTCCCACATCACGGGAGCCATCGGTACGCCGCTGTACATGGCGCCGGAGATTCTGTCCATGCAGGCCCCCACCTCAGCCGCCGACATCTACTCGCTGGGCATCATGCTCTACGAGGTGAGCTGTGGGACGACGCCGTTCGTGGGGGAGCCCGCCCAGCTGCTCAGTCAGCACGCCCGCCGTGACGCGGGTCGACCGGTCGGTGTTCCTGACCCCTTGTGGGAGCTCATCGCCTCGATGACCTCCAAGCAGCCCGGTATGCGTCCCTCCATCGAGGATGTCGCCCAGCGCCTGGACGTCATGCAGTCGGCGCTGGCGGGCCTGCCCGCCGCACCGAGGCTCGCGTCGCCACCGCAGTCAACGGCCTCGCTCGTTCCCTACGACTGGGACGCCCCTCCGTCCGCGGATCCGATGGCGCCGCCGGTGACGCCCTCGAATCCCTCAGCGACCTCGGCCACGATGGCGATCGTCCCGGAGGCGCCAACTCTGGTCAGTGGGCAGCAGTACGCCCCCAGCCCGGGACAGGTTCCTCTCAGCCCGGGGCCTGCGGGGACCGGTGGTTTCGCCGCTCCTGGGATGTCGGCAGCCCCCGGTGTCTCCAACCTTTCCGGACCCGCTTTCTACGGCCAACCGGGTGCGCAGTACTCGGCGGCTGCGGCGGTCGGACCGCAGTCCGGCGCGCGTCATCGGTGGCGGCGTCGTCGGTGGGTGGCTGTGGCCGCCGTGGCCACTGTCCTGGCGGTGGTGGGGGCGAGCGCGACCTGGTGGTACTTCTTCTCCGGGCAGGAGATCGGCAACCGGTGGCCGGCGGCTCTGCCTGCGGGCAACGGTGTCCAGGAGGACCTGCGATACTCGGAGGTCTCCGAACCCGTCATGTCCGCTGACAGGACCACGATGGCCTTCAAGCAGGGCGGCGATGCGAGGCTCGTCGATCTCACGAAGAGCACGACGACGCCGGTGTGGAAGGGCGAGTGCGACAAGGTCCGGCCCTGGGTCGGTGGCTCGATGCTCTGCACCACAACCAGTGACGAGTCCACGGTGATCGGGGCCGCGGGCAAGACCTCTCAGGCGCCCTTCTCCAAGAAATCCTTCTACATCGGCGCGACGCCGGACCTCGGCATCGTGTCGGACGATGGGGAGACCTCCGACGGCGGCCCCATGAGGGGGTACGACGCCTCCGGCAAGGAGAAGTGGAGTGCTTCCGGTCAGTACAAGGGGGGCCGGGTCGATAACGGCTTCATCCTCACCTACGAGATCAAGTCGCGACAGTTCCAGGTGCTGTCGGCCAAGACCGGTGAGGTGCTCGTCTCGGAGCCCGGCAAGCAACCGGACTCGGAGTTCGACAAGGACACTCGATTCCCCGGCGGATTCAATATCGGGTCCGGGCCGGAGGCCTTCTCGCGAGTGACGTCCTCGGGTGCCACGATCTACAAGGCCAACGGCAGCGAGGCGGCCACCGTCTCAGGCAAGTTCTCGGAGAAGCACTGGTGGGCTGCGTCAGCACCACTGGATGCCTCGTCACTGAAGGACGCCTACTCCTCCTTGGCGAAGGCATCGTCCTCGACCACCCCGGTCATCGGCCCCGGAGGTACGGTCGACGTCGTCGTCGACACCAGTGCCTGCACGGCCAAGGTCGGAAGCAAGAAGCTCGAGCTGCCCGAGTTCTCGCAGAGCGAGGGGTGCCACATCAGGCCCATTGGTCTGCTGAGCGACGGACAGGTGCTGGTGGAGGTCGGAGAGTACAGTTTCTCGGATAGTGATCCGGGGAACCTTGTTGTTGCCGTGTCGCCCGATACGGGCAGGGTCGGCTGGAAGGTTCCCGGCATTTACCGCGGTACCGTCGTTCCCGCGAAGGACCAGAGCGACGCCCGTCTGCTGGTCGCACAAGGACCTACCTCTACCTTTGATCTGGTGGTCTCCAGCATCACCAGCAAGTAGGAGTGCACGCGGCATGTAGTAGGGCGCCGGGGTGCCGACCAGCTCTGTGGTCGGCACCCCGGCGTTCGTGTCGGGAGTGCTCACAGGGATCAGCGACGCCCGCGGCGGGCCAGAGCGATGTAGCACGCCACCATGCAGGCCAGGCCGATGGCTGAGAGCAGGCCGTAGTTCGTCAGCCACTGCGCGGCCCCGTGCTTCCACAGCGCGTCGTCGCGGTTGGGCAGGATGGCGAGCATCTCCAGGGTGGAGGCAGCCATCGCGTACCCCCACCGCGATGGCATGAACCAGGCGAGCTGCTCGAAGACCGCACGTCCGGAGATCGGGATGATGCCGCCGGACAGGACCAGCTGGGCCATGATGGAGACCACTAGGACCGGCATGACCTGCTCCGAGGAGGAGACCATCGCGGAGACCGCCAGGCCGAGGAGCCCGGAGACGAAGGCGACGGCCCAGCAGCAGAAGGCCAGTTCCAGTCCCGGCCACCCCTCCAGGATGACGGCATCGGTGGGGCCCTTGTTGAGTGCCAGGGCGATGCCCATCATCAGCGCGGTCTGAACGGTGGTGATGAGCGCCAGGATGGTCGCCTTGGAGAACAGGTAGGCGCCGGACCTCAGGCCAACGGCCTTCTCCCTCAGGAAGACGTCCCGCTCCCCGATGAGGTCACGGATGGTGGCCGACATCCCGGAGAACGCCGCCCCGGTGATGAGAATGACCAACAGCTGCAGGGCCTGGCTGGAGTACTTGATGATCGGGGGAGTGGGGTTCTCCGGCGTCGGGGGAGTGGGCTCCGGGTAGTGGGGGACCGCGAAGCCGTCGCTTCCCTCGATCGCCTTGGTCAGCAGTCCCACGATGATGGGGAGCAGCAGCATGAAGGCGAGGTAGGACGGGTCGGCCGCCACGATCCGCAGCTGGCGCCGCACGAGGGTCGAGACCTGCCGGAGCACGGACTGCTGCTTGGGCGGCTTCTCCTGCGTCGCCGGTCCTGCGGTCGCCGCGGGAGCCCCTCCGCGCCGCGTCGAGGGCACCGTGGCCTCCATGTACTGACGCAGCTCCGCGGTGTGGTTGCGGATGAGGGCGTAGACATCGGCGTAGCCGTCCACGGCGGGAGGGTCGGGCAGGGTGCCCTTCGGGGTGTTGAGCAGCAGGCGGCCCTGAGCGGCGATCTCGTTGAGCCGCTGGCGGAAGTAGGGGAGCACCTCGCGGGGTGAGCCGTAGTAGACGGGCTTGCCGCCCGCTGCAAGGATGAGAACCTTGTCCGCGCGGTCGATGTGGTTCTCATTGTGGGTGACGACGACGACCGTGCGGCCGCTGTCACCCGGACGCGTCCCGTGAGCCAGGGAGGCCAGCAGGTCCATGACATCACGGTCCAGCTGGGGGTCCAGTCCGGAGGTGGGCTCGTCGAGGAACAACAGACTGGGGCGTGTCAGCAGCTCGATGGCGGTGGAGACCCGCTTGCGCTGGCCTCCGGAGAGCTTCTTGACCCGCTTGTCCACATGCGCGGTCAGGTCGAGGTCCTCCAGGACCTCAGCGATGCGCTGGCGCCGTTCGGCCTTGGAGACGTCCTTGGCGAAGCGCAGCTCGGCCGCGTACTCGAGGGTCTTGCGGACAGTGAGGGCGGAGTGAATGACGTCGCTCTGGGGGACCACACCGATCTTGTTGCGCATGACCGGGTAGTGCTCGTAGACGTCCAGCCCATTGAATAGCACCTGGCCCTCCTGGGCCTTCTGCTCGCCGGTGAGGGCCTTGAGCAGCGTTGACTTCCCGGCTCCCGAAGGGCCGACGACGGCCAGCAGCTCGTTGCCCGGCAGGGAGAAGGAGATGCCGTCGAGCAGTGTCATGCTGCCGTTGTTGACGCGGAAGGTCAGGTCCTTGCCGACCAGCTCGCCGCCGGCTCCGCCTGCGACCTGGACCTCGCACAGCCCGTCCGGACTCAGGGCGATGAAGGTCGATCCCAGTCCCAGGAGCACGGGCCGGGTGACCTGTACCTGTGGTACGCGCTGCCCGCCGACATAGAGGCCGTTGGTGGATCCCAGGTCGGTGACGACCATGCCGTTGGAGGAGATGTCGATACGGGCGTGGTGCTTGGAGATGAGCGGGTCGTCCAGGACAAGAGTGTTGTCAGGAGCGCGCCCGATGGTGCCCGAGGAGGTGACGCGGAAGGACTTGAGCGTGTGCCGCGAGGTGGGGAAGGAGCCTGAGCCGGACGAGGACGCTGCCTGGGGGCTTCCGGAGGCCACGTAGGTGGCTGCTGAGGACGCCGAGCCCATGGCCTGTGGAATGGGCGCGGCCTGCGCCGAGACGGCTGCGGCCGGGGGAGGACCGGCAGGGCGCTGGAGGAGGGGGCGGCTTGTGGGGCGGAGACCGCACTCGGCTGCGATGGGATGAAGGGAGTGCTCGGAGCAGATGGTCCGGGCTGCCCTATTGGCTGTGACTGAATGGGAGCGCCGACTTGAGGCGCTCCGCCGGAGACGATCGGAGTGAGTCCCAGCGCCGGCCCCGAGGCGTCTCCCAGCTGGATCCGAGTGCCCTGATTCACAAGCGCCTCGCGCGTCACGGCCCCGTTGACGAGCATGCCGTTACGGCCCTGGCAGCTCACCGCCCACCCGGTTGGGGTCGGAGTCACCTGGAGGTGGGTGCGGGATACGAGGGGGTGGACGATCTGAACGTCGCTGTCCGGTGAGCGCCCCACGGTGAAAGGGGTGGTGAAGGTGTGGGGTTCCAGTGATGCCTGGGCGGAAAGGGAGCGCACGATGAGTGCGGGAGTGGGCAAGGCGCGGTCCTTCCAGAGGGGCGGGAGTGGGGCTCCGGCCACGATACTGGTGTTTCGCCGTCATCGCTAAGAGCGAGGGCTCCCCGGTGTGAGGTTGCCAACATGTAGGTAGTGCTCTCGGGCGGGAGGCGAGGCCTTGCGACGTGTCGATCAAACCGATCACAGAGTGGTTGCATTGCTATCACGTTCGTATTGCGACTCAGGTGGTGAATGGTGTGAGAGGAGGCCCTGGCGGCTGCGCAGAATCGTTCGTCTGCCCGGTTCGATGCGCGACCGTCATGCTGGCGTGATCTCCTCGCGACCATCGCCTGGCGCTGATGGCAGTGCGGGGGCGGTCCTCCCGTCGAGACCGGGGCCGCCATGTTGATGGCGTAGGCTGGTGAGGCGATTGCGCACGCCTCCGTAGCTCAATGGATAGAGCATCGGCCTTCTAATCCGCAGGTTGCCGGTTCGAGTCCGGCCGGGGGCACTGGCAGCCGGGGCTGAGAAGGTTGATATTCCGAGGACTATCGACCGTTCGGGCCGCTGGATCACGGAGGCGGCGAAGACGCGTCGCACTCATCGCCGCCCGCTTCAGCCGGCCTGGATGCCGCGGCCGGGGGCTGCGTTCCTGGCCCGCTTGAGGGGGCGGTTGCTCTTCTCGTACGAGAGCCGGTGCGCGCTCTCGGCGGTCACAGCGGGGTGACAGGGGGTTCTCACTGAGCTCGCGACACCCGTGGTGCGAACTGTCGAGATCAATCGTCGACTCTGCTGCGCTGTGCTCATAGTGTTGGCACATGCCCGCTCCTGTCCCCTCGCGCCACTCCCAGGACGATGCACCCGTCTCCGCCCTGAGTCGCGCCCAGCTCCTCGATGTCCTGTCCGACCTGGTCCGGGACCTCGAGCGCCTCGACCTGGCCCTGAGTGCCGACGGCATCGAGGCTGCGCGCACGTTGCGCGACGGTCTCATCGGGCAGGTCCGTGACCAGGTGATTCCCCGCCTCCAGGATGCAGATATCCCGTCCATCGTGGTGATCGGGGGCTCCACGGGTGCCGGGAAGTCCACACTCGTCAACTCCGTGCTCGGCCAGGAGGTCTCAGCTGCCGGAGTGCTCAGACCCACCACTCGAACCCCGGTCTTGGTGACCAATCCCGAGGACATGGACTCGCTGTCCGAGCACCCTCTGACGCAGGTCTGCAGGCAGGAGGTCTCCGCTGCGATTCCGGCCGGCTTGGCTCTTATCGATGCCTCGGACCTGGACTCCGTGCACGAGGCCAACCGGGCTCTGGCCGGCAGGCTGCTGGAGGCGGCCGATCTGTGGCTCTTCGTCACGACTGCCGCGCGTTACGGCGACCAGACGCCGTGGACGACGCTGGAGGAGGCCGCACGCCGTGAGACCCCCATCGGAGTGGTTCTCAACCGGGTGCCGGCGAGGATCCTGCCCGAGGTTCGTCGGGATCTCATCACCCGCCTGCAGGGACTGGGGCTGTCGGAGGCGCCCTTCTTCGTCATCCCGGACGCCGGGCCGCACGAGGGGCTCTTGACTGGGGACGGCGTGAACGAGCTGCGCGACTGGCTGCAGCTCCTCGCCGGCCGTCACCGCGCAGCCGGCCTGGTGCGTCGTACCGGCAGGGGAGTGTGGAGTGTTCTGCGCACCGACCTGGAGCGCTTGGCGGACGACGTCGACGCCCAGGACGCGGTGGCCCAGGCGCTGGAGAGGACGTGCCAGGAGCTGAGGGAGTCCGCCATCAAGGCCTTGAGCGCGGACATCAGGGCCGGCTCTGCAGGCCAGGGCGCCACAGCCACCCGGTGGATCACCCTGGCCTCCTCTGGAGGTCCGTTGGCCTCCCTGGCTCAGGGGGGGCAGGCTGCGCAGAGGATTCCTGGGACGGGCTGACAAGGCTCGCGCCGAGGGACTCTCCCAGCTGGCCGCCGACGCCCGCCAGGCCCTGGCCAACCAGCTTCAGGCCGCTATCGTCGCCTTGAGCACCGAGGCTCAGAGAGCCTGGGCCGAGGTGGGCGCCGAGGAGCATGCGCACAGAATCCTGGGTCAGGGTGATGACGCGGCCGTGACCGTCGACGCCTGGGTCGGCTACCTGGAGGCTAATATCGAAAGCCCGCAGGACATCCGTAGACTGAGTCCCGCCAGTGTCATCGATCTCCTCATCGCCGCGGCAGCCGGTGTTGACGGGGCCATTTCAGCCGCCAGACGTCTGGGGCTGGAGGAGCAGACCGCACAGGCGGGTGCTCTCCTGGTGGAAGCAGTCACGGAGGCGCTGACTGCCACAGTCCCCAAGGGGGCGGCCACCTCGCTCGCCCCCGCCCCCGGGTTCGCCGCTGCGCTGCGTCTGCGCTCAGGCGAGCTCAAGCCCTTCACCCGTCCCGGAGCCACAGCATGAGCCATTCCGACACCGTCCCTTCCACCTCCTCCGACCAGGGAGGTTTCGAGGTGCTCGACGCCGAGCACCTAGATGCTCGCCTGAACGCGGTGCGAGATGCCCTGCGCTTGTGTCCCACGGAGGTTCCTGCCTCCCTGTCGATCCCTGCTCACAAGGCACTCGATGCCGTGGCCCAGCGTCTGGCGCTGGGAGTGGATCACACCGTCGTAGCGCTATTCGGGGGGACCGGCTCGGGCAAGTCGTCGCTGTTCAACGCCTTGACCCAGCTGAACTTCGCTGATGTCGGTGCGCGTCGACCCACGACGTCGCGGGCTGCCGCCTGCTCATGGGGTGATGACGCCGGTCCGCTCCTGGACTTCCTCGGGGTCTCCTCGGAACGGCGAATCCGGGGTGACTCGATTCTCGACGCCGATGACCAGGGAAGCATGTCCGGCCTGGTCCTGCTGGACGTTCCCGACTACGACTCAGTGACGACGGAGCACTCCTTGCAGGTGGATCGCCTCGTTCCGCTGGCCGACATCCTCGTGTGGGTGGTCGATCCTCAGAAGTACGCCGACGCGGCCCTGCACGACGGCTACCTGCGCGGCCTGGGGGCCCGTCAGGAGGACATGCTCGTCCTGGTCAACCAGGTGGACACCCTCCCGGAGAGTGGCTTGGCGAGCCTGCTGGACGACGTCGGGTCTCTTCTCAAGGACGACGGGCTCAGCCAGGTTCAGGTGCTCCCGGTATCGGCTGTGCGCGGCGACAATCTCGACGTCGTGCGCAGCATGCTGCGCCAGCGCGTCGCACGTGAGTCCAACGCGGCTCGTACGGCTTCGGCCGAGCTTGACGCGATCGTGCGTCGTCTGCGTCCGACGGTGGCTCGTAACAAGGTGGAGCTCAGTGCCGACCTCACCGAGGAGGCCACCAAGGTGCTGCTTCAGGCATCCGGTGCCCAGGCGGTGGAGGGCTCGGTGAGAGTCGGACTGTCCAGGGTTCTGCCCAGAGCCCTGGCCCGCCCCTGAACCGCCCCTCGCGTACCGCAGTGTCCTCGGCTCACTCCACCTGGGTCCACCGCACCTCACAGGGACTGCCGCCCACGTGGGCCCGAAGCATGGAGGCCTCCGTCGTATCCCCGGAGACCTTGGCGGGGCAGACCGCTGAGGCGGTCGGCTCCGTGCCGCTGCCAGGGCATCGCCAGCCGGTGATTGACCTGTTGTGGTGGGGAGGCCTGCTCATGGTGCTCGGCGGGGTGTCGTGGCTGTCCGTCTCCCTGGTGCGAGAGGGGCTCGAGGTTTTGCACCGCAGCATCGAGATCGTCCCGGTCTGCCTTATCGTCCTCGGGCTCATGGCGGTCCTGATCGCCGCGGTGCGCCGGCGCAGCAGGGCGCGCCGTGAGGCGGAGCGCTATGGGCAACGGGTGCGTGCCCGCCTGGAGTCCGTGGTTGAGCGGGGACTGAGCCGGCCCGCTGCCAAGATTCTGGAGAAGCATCGGGTGCTGCAGTCCGCTTTTGGGGCTGTAACCCCTGTCTTTAACCCCGTCTTTGCGAGACCACCCAGTGGCCACAGCCCTCGGATTGCCCTCCTGGGAGACTCGTGCGGGGAGTGAGCTCGGGGCCCGTTGGGCATCTGGTGGGCGGGTCGAGCACCGTTGTGGTGCAGGGGGCGGCAGAGCGCCGCCCGCCCACAACCAAGGAGCCCCTCATGACTCGTCAGCTCGACCTCACCGTCCAAGGCGTCGTCGGAACCAACCCGGTCCTGTCCCGTGTCGGGGACAATGCCCGTCCTTACTGCCGCTTTCGCGTTGCCGTCACCCCGACCTACCGCACTGAGCGGGGGTGGAACAACGCCGAGACGATCTGGTTCACCGCTAAGGCGTGGGGGCAGCTCGCCGCCAATCTGAGTCACTCCCTGCACAAGGGGGACGCAGTTCTGCTCACGGGACGTTTCTCCCAGGAGTCCTGGGAGAACAACGGCAGGAGGCACGAGACCAACGTCATCACGCTTCAGGCCGCTGGGCACGACCTGACCAGAGGAGAGTCCCGCTTCGCGCGCGTGAGAGCCGTGGAGTCGGCGCCTTCCGCGTCCTCGGGTGCCGGAACCGGTGATGTCGAGCTCGAGCCGGGTTCTGACGAGCACCTCTCCTCGGATCACTGGGACGTCGAGGCGGCAGCCTCGGGCGCCTCGGCTTCAGAGGCCCGGCGAGCAGCTCCTCAGGGCCCCACTGAGTCCGCTGAGCTCGGCGAGTCCAGCGCGACGTACGTAGAGAGTCCTGGCCTCTCGTCATTGATCCAGCCTCGGCGCGGGCCGAGGAGCAGACCGGGGAACCGTGGCCCATGTACGAGCTCGCCGATGATCTCGTCGAGCAGGCTATCGGGGTCAGCTGACGTCGGAGTGCGCGCGCAAGAGGTAGTCGAGGTCTGCGGGATGGGCGACCTCGAGCACCTCGATGAGGATGCGGGTCACCAGATCGGCGGCCTCGTCTCCGTCGGACAGCAGCCTGGCGAAGACGTGATGACTCTCCTGCCAGCCGATCGCGCCCAGGATCCTGCGCTCGGTGGGGCCAAGCAGTACCCGCCCCTGTGCATCGAGCTCGGGTAGGGAGACCTCGATGCCGTCGGTGCGTCCGACGAGGACTACGCCCGGCAGGTCCGGGGAGGGAACAGGGGGGAGTGGACAGGGGCAGTCTCGACAGCAACTGCGACCAGTGCCCCTGGGGAACCAGCTCCTCGGCCTTGACCATGGGGACCGGAGCCGTCAGGAGCAGGGTTCCGCCAGATGGATCAATGACGGCCTCGACAGCTTCTCCCCGCCGCGCGAGCGGCCTGCACACCTCGTCGAGGAACCGGGCCAGCGACGAGGTGAAGCCTGCCCAGGAACCCAGGTCGACGCGATCCTCGAAGGCACGTGACAGCGCGGGCGACAGGGAGATCTCACTCATGATCGCAAGCCTAGGGCGCGTTCCCGGCGAGTGGTTGGAGCGTGGGGCTCTCGAACTCTGTGATCACAGGAGGATCACACCCTCGTCCCGGACATCACAAGCCACATCGATGCTGGGCGTGTCACGGCGGGAAAATGGCGTGTCGGCGCATACGGTGGCCGTAACGCCATGAACCCGAGTGCCGTGCTCGGGGCGCAATAGGAGAGCAACGAGCAGATGATCCGCTTCGACCACGTCTCGAAGGTGTACAAACGCGGGGCACGTCCGGCGCTCGACGACGTCGACATCAAGGTCAACCGGGACGAGTTCGTGTTCCTTGTCGGCGCCTCGGGGTCAGGAAAATCAACCTTCCTGCGTCTGGTCCTGCGCGAGGAGCGTCCTACCAAGGGGCGTATCCACGTCCTGGGGCGTGACCCTGTCGCAGATCTCCTCGTGGAAGGTGCCCCAGCTGCGACGGGAGATCGGCTTCGTCTTCCAGGACTTCCGGCTTCTGGAGAACAAGAACGTCCTGGAGAACGTGGCACTGGCCTCCCAAGTCATCGGTAAACCGCGCCACTACATCCTTTCCGCTGTGCCGGAGGCCCTCGACCTGGTGGGGCTGGCCGGCAAGGAGAAGCGCCTCCCCCACGAGCTCTCCGGGGTGAGCAGCAGCGCGTGGCGATTGCCCGCGCCATGGTCAACCGGCCCAAGCTCCTCCCTGGCCGATGAGCCCACCGGAAACCTGGACCCCTCGACGTCGGTCGGGATCATGCGTCTGCTCGACCGCATCAACCGACAGGGGACCACGGTCGTCATGGCGACTCACGACGACGAGATCGTCGACCAGATGCGTAAACGCGTCATCGAGCTCAAGGGCGGTGAGGTCGTACGCGACCAAGACCGCGGTGTCTACGGCTCGGACCGCTGAAGGAGAAGAACTGTGAGACTGCGTTTCGTCCTCTCGGAGACCGCCAAGGGCATGTCCCGGAATCTGGCGATGACGGTGTCCGTGATTCTCGTCGCCTTCGTATCGCTGCTCTTCGTGGGGGCCTCGGCACTGCTGCAGAGCCAGATCTCGACCATGAAGGGAGACTGGTACGACAAGGTCGAGGTCTCGGTCTACATGTGCCCCAAGTCCTCGGCCTCCTCCAACTGCGCCGACGGCGAGGCCACTGCTGCTCAGATCAGCGAGGTCGAGAACCTCATCACCAGCGGTGCCCCCTCCGGCTACGTCAAGTCCTACCAGATGGAGACCAAGGCCCAGGCCTATCAGAACTTCATGAAGGCCTCACGCCAAGTCCGCCGTCGGGAGGAACGCCACTGAGGACATGATGCCCGTGTCCTTCCGCATCAAGCTCAAGGACGCCGAGAACTACAAGCTGGTGGCCGAGCAGTTCGAGGGGCACAGTGGCGTGGAGCGTGTGGTCGACCAGCGTTCCACCCTCGAGCCCCTCTTCCTCGTGATGAACCGGGCCTCCTGGATCACAGGAGGGTTGGCGACCATCATGGCGGTGGCCGCGGTGCTGCTCATCTCGACGACCATCAGGCTGTCGGCCATGTCCCGCTCCCGACAGACCGGGATCATGCGCCTGGTGGGAGCCTCGAACCTCTTCATCCAGCTGCCCTTCATTCTTGAAGGGGTGCTTGCCGCCCTCACCGGGGCGATTCTCGCCGTGGCCACGCTGTGGGTAGGAGTCCGCTACGTCGTGGAGGGGTGGCTCGCCTCCTCCATATCCTTCACGAGCGCCTTCATCAGCACCAGAGATGTTCTCCTCCTGTCGCCCTGGCTGATCCTGGCGGCCATCGCCCTGGCCGCGGTCTCCTCCGCCTTCTCACTGTCCAAGTACACGAGGGTCTGATCTCGCATGCTGTCTCGTCTGTTCCTCCGTCGCTCGCGCCGGCGTGCCGCGGTCTGCGCCCTGGCCGCCGCCAGCCTCGCCTTCTTCTACTCCGGGGACATCTCCCTGGCCGATGAGCGCGACGACGCCGTGGCCAAACAGAGTGAGGCTCAGCGCAAGCAGCAGGAGGTCCTCTCCTCCCTCGAGGGGGTCAGCGCCGATCTGGGACAGGCCTACATCTCGCTTCAGAACGCCCAGGCCTCCTTGAGCACCGCGGAGTCCGAGCTGACCACCGCTGAGACGGCTCTGGCCGCCAAGGAGAGGGAGCAGCAGATCGCCAGTGACCGCCTGGCCGCGGCGCAGAGCAGCCTTGAGACGGTCAAGCAGGAGTCCGAGGCGTCCCAGAAGACGGCCTCGGAGACCTCCAGCTCCGTGGCGGAGATCGTGGTGTCCACCTACCAGGGGGACAACTCGGTGACCTCGTGGAGCTATGTTCTCGCCTCGCAGGACGTCGAGGAGCTCAGCCAGCGTGCCTCAGCGGTCGAGATCGGCTCAGGGGTCCAGGAGGCGGTCCTGTCCGCCGCCGAGGTCGAGCGCGCTCAGAACGCCAACCGTGAGGCCAGGCAGAATGCTGCCACCACGCGAGTCGGCACGCTCAAGACCGAGGCCGACACCGCCGAGGCCAACGCCAAGACGGCCCGGGACGCGGCCAAGACCAAACGGGACGAGGTCGCCAAGCTGGCTGCTCAGAAGAAGTCCGCGCCGCGGCGCTGGAGAGCCGTAAGAGCAGTCTCCAGTCCCAGCTCGACCAGGCCAACGCCGATGCCGCTGCCGCTGCCGCGCGAGTCGCCCAGATCGACGCCGCCAACCGGGCTGCGGCCAGCGCCGGAACCATGCCGTCGGTCCCCTCGAGCTCGATCGGCTCCGACTCCCCTGGGAAGCGGGTACATCGGTCACCCGATCACCGGTCCGCTCGAGGTGACCTCGCCCTTCGGGTACCGCGTTCACCCGGTCACCGGCACCGGAACAGGGCACCAGGGGGTCGACTTCGCCGCGAGTGAGGGGACGCCCCAGTACGCCGCGGTCTCCGGAGTAGCCACCTACTGGGACCTCGAGTCCTGCGGCATCGGCATTGACATCAACGGCGGCATCATCGACGGGCACTCCCTACGTCATCACTCTGTGCCACCTCTCCTCGCGCAGCATTGCCGACGGCCAGCAGGTCAATCGCGGTGACGTCGTCGGCGCGACCGGCTCAACCGGCTACGCGACCGGGGCGCACGTCCACTTCCAGGTGGCTCAGGACGGGGTGTACATCGACCCGATGTCCCTGCCCGGTTTCTAGGCGAGTTCTTCTTGACGAGGCCCGTAAACTCCTGTCCCTGCGCGTCGTCGTGTCACGCCACGATGCCCCGGTGGGGAGCGGCTCACTCGGAGGGGACTCCGGGCCGCCCTGACGTGGGAGCGCCAGCCATCCAGCACTCGTGAAAGGACAGGCCGATGACCCCTGCCCCCAAGTCTGCTCGGGCGTCCAAGCCAACGGCCGGGCAGAAGGCGAAGGCCGCTTCCGACGCCCACAAGACGGTGGCCCGTAACCGCAAGGCGACCCACGACTACTTCATCGAGGACCGCTATGAGGCAGGGCTGGTTCTCACCGGCACCGAGGTCAAGGCGTTGCGCATGGGACGGGCCTCGCTCACCGAGGCCTGGATCGAGATCGACCGCCATGGCGAGGCCTGGCTCCAGGGGGCTCATATCCCCGAGTACCTGCAAGGGACGTGGAACAACCACTCCCCGCGTCGCAAGCGCAAGCTGCTCCTGCACCGCAGCGAGCTCGAGCGTCTTAAGACCAGGGTGCAGGCCAAGGGCTACACCGTGGTCCCGCTGGAGCTGTACTTCATCGGTGGCCGCGCCAAGCTGGAGATCGCCCTTGCCCGAGGCAAGCAGGACTGGGACAAGCGCCAGGCCCTGCGCGAGGCGCAGGACAAGAGGGAGGCTGCCCGGGCCATGGCCGCCGCCAACCGACGTCGGGGCTGAGGCCGCCGTGATCATCCGCACGGCTTGTATAGCCTGCGCGGCCCGCACTCGTGTCGTCCGGTCCTACCAGTGCTGGTGTACGTAGGGCCTGATGAGACGGTCGTAGAGCTCTCTCACCGCAGTGTGCATCTCCTGACTCAGCGGTGGCAGCTCGGCTGCACGGGCGTTGGAGCGTACCTGATTGAGACTATGAGCGTCAGGCAGGATGCAGGTGATGCCCTCCTGATCCAGGAGCCACCGCAGGGCGACCTGGACCGGTGGAACATGCTCGGGGCCGAGCCGGCGGCACAGGCCGGAGAACTCGTGGGCGGCTTGCATTCCCACCTCGTCGGGGACCACGGAGTAGATCCAGCCGGCGTCGAGGGCCGCCACTGATCCGGGCGGTGCGGGTGTACTACCACGACGACGGTTATGGGACAGCAGCCCATCAGGTAGCGGAACCCTCGCGATCACTGCGGTCCCGGACTCGCGCGCAGCGGGGAGAACTTCCTCCAGGGGCTTGTGCCGGAAGACGTTCACGATGATCTCCACGCTCGCGCAACCCAGGTGCCGGATCGCCTCGAGAGCCTCGGCGCAGGTGAGGACGCTCACTCCGTAGCAGCGTATCCGCTCGGTCTCGACCAGCTCGTCGAGGAGCTCCCACAGGTGCTGGCGTTGAAGTAGCTCGATGGGAGGAGCATGCAGATGGACAATGTCGATGGTCTCGGTGCCGAGATTTCCGGGAGCGGTCGTTCCAGTGAAGAACAAGGTCTCGACTGAAGCCGTCGGTGGGATACGTCCTCTCTCTCCACTGCTCCTCCCCATCTTCGTGGCCACCGTGAGTCCGGTGCGAGGACGAGCGGAGAAGAACTCGCCGAGGAACCTCTCTGAGGCGCCGTTGTCATAGGCGTCGGCCGTATCGATGAAGGTGACCCCCGAGGCGCATGCTGCATCGAGATTGCTGAAGGCACGAGAAGGATCGACTTCGCTCAGATCAATGCCCAGTTGCCACGTACCAGTGCCGATGACTGGGATCTCGCGGCCCAGGGCGGGAAACAGGCGTGTGTCCATTACACTCTCCTTGACGCTGTGCAGAGGAGGACCGAGGCCACCACGAGGTAACCGGCCTGTTCTGTCATGATATTCGTTCAAGTCGCTGACCCGCCATCGCCGCAGTTGAGCAGCTCGCCGAGACGCCGTGTGGCGCAGTCCTCCGACACTGGTCGTCCTCTTCCTGCTAGACTTGTGTGGCCCGTTGAGGGCGTGTTCCGGGAGGCCTCAGGGCTGCCGGTGACAACTGCACAGGGGATGATCGGTTTCGACGACGGTCGTAGGTTCAGGAGAAGCGGGTCGAGGATGCGCAGTCATCTCGTCAACGCTCTGCGCGAACCAATAGGTGCCGATAACACTCGCACCGACTTCGCCCTCGCCGCCTGAGTGAGCCTCGAAGTCCGTCAGCCCGGGAGCGCTTCCGCCCCGGTTCCTGGCGTCATCTAGGGAGCCACTGCTGAGATCCCGTGTCGGTAGGGTTCTTGGGACTTTTCATCGACTGAGCCTGTCGGCGTCCTTGCTCGCGTGAGACGCCGGGGCTGAGAAAAACGCTAGCGAGCTGCACCCGGAGAAGTCCTGTTGTGCGCCCGTCGGACGGGGGTCTCGATTCCCCCATCTCCACAAATTTCCATGAGAGGTGCCCGCTGAATCGCCGGTTCAGCGGGCACCTCTGTCTTGCCGCCGGCTCCCGGACTGGTGGAACATCCCCGGACCACTACGTAGCCTGACTCCATGGCGACGACGAACGACACGGCTCGCAGCTGCACTGTGAGCACTCCTGACGGTCCCTTCACCATCGTCACGGGCCACGGCAGTGCCGATGGCGCCGACGACGGCGTCGACCGGGCCGAGTACGTGCTCGCCTCAGGATGGACCGCCGACACCAAGGAGCTGGTCGGGCTCATCCACCCGAGTCTGAGACCATCCCGCACCGAGGCGTTTTCGGAGGGGGAGTGCGATGGGACCCTGGCACGTGCTGTTGCCGCCATGCGCTCCTACTACCGCGGCGAGGGCGACGCTCTCGCTGAGGTTCCTGTTCTCCAGGTCGGCGGCCCCTTCATCGAGCAGGCCTGGTCCAGGCTCCGAGAGGTCGCCGCAGGCACCACACTGACCTACACCGAGCTCGCCCAGGCCAGTGGGAGGCCGGCGGCCTCACGGGCCGCCGCCTCAGCGTGTGCACGCAATGCCGCGGCGCTGTTCGTCCCCCTGCCACCGCATACGGCGTTCCGACGGAAGCGTCGGGGGATTCCGCTACGGAACCGCCGTCAAGATCTCTTTGCTGCGCCGCGAAGGGGCTACGGGACTCGGATAAGAGGACTGCTGCCGCTCGGTTCAGGTGAGGGCGGCCAGGAGTGGGGCGTAGTGGTCGGTGATGGCCTCGCGGTAGGCCTGGGCGTCTCCGGCGCGTGCGGCCTGGAGCATGGTCCGGTGAGCTCTGGCGGCGCTGAGCATGTCCTCGGGTCTGGGTGCGCCCAGGAGGGGGACGGTCAGGGGTGGACGGCCCAGAAGGCCTCGGTGAGGTGCAAGAAGAGATGGTTGTCCAAGGGCTCGAGCAGTCTCATGTGGAAGCGGCGGTCCTGCTCGGTGAACAGCTCGCCTTTTTGGGCATGGACGTCCATCTGCGCCACGATCTGGTCGAGCTCGGTGTCCTGGCGGTTCTTCCAGGTCTGGGTGACGGGTTCGGCCAGGGCCTTGTCGAGGGTGATGCGGACCTCGACGATGTCGCGTAGTCCGCGGTGGTCGTCTCCGGGGTTGAGGAGGCCTCTGAAGACGAGGGACTCGACCATGGGGCGCATGGAGACCTTGCCGACGAACATGCCGTGTCCGTGGCGGACCTCGACGATGTCGAGGGCGACCAGGGTGCGTACGGCCTCGCGCACGGAGGAGCGCGACACTCCCAGGTCCGAGCACAGCTGCTGACTCCGTCGGCAACGCATCACCCACCTGAAGGCCGGTTCTCAGGATGTAGTTCTTGATCTCGGCGATCGCTGTGGAGGACTGAGTCATGGGGGTGGTGGTGAGGCCGGACATGACACCGCGGGACATCTGCATGGCCCCATTGTCCGACTTTTTGGTGCATTTACGCTGGTGAATGTCGAACCGCACCCACCCATGCGCTCTCAAGACCCCAGGCAGCTGACAGGTTGAGTGTGGAGTCGTCGTCGGTCAGCGGTCGGTGGCGGAGCCGCGAACCGCAGATCAGTGACTGATTGTGAGTGGATTACTGTGATATAGATCATGGTGCAACAATTGCGGCATGCCTCTCACGCATGAATCGCTCCCTGCCCGTCCTCCCTACGACAGTGCCACTGCCGCCCTGCTTGAGCGCATTGAGCCGCTCGGCATCTTCCGGACCATGACGGTGCAGAACATCCCGAGCTGGCGCGCCCCCGTTGATGAGGTCCGAGCGGGTTTCCTGCTCAGGCATCCTGACGTCGACCTGGAGGATGTTGAGGTCCTTCGTCAGAACGGGACGGCGTTTCCCGCTGCGGTCGCGCGGACCGTCCAAAGCGCCTCCGTCGGCCGGCCCGGTCCTCTGTTCCTCTCCCTGCACGGGGGAGGACTGGTGATGGGGTGCCGTTTCAACGGTCTGTTGACCGTTGTCCCGTGGCTGCGGAGGCACGGAGGCGTCATTGTCAGTCCTGAGTACCGGCTGGCTCCGGAGCATCCGGCACCCGCTGGCGTCGAGGACTGCTACGCCACATTGTGCTGGGCGGTCGAGCACGCCGAGGACCTCGGCGCCAACCCGAACCGCGTCGTCGTCGTCGGACCGAGCGCCGGCGGGGGACTGAGCGCCGGCACACTGCTCATGGCTCGTGACAGGCGGGGGCCGACCGTCCTCGGCGGGCTGCTGGACTACCCCATGCTGGATGACCGTACCGGCCTGCTGGGGTGGGAGGACTCGGTCTCAGCGCGTCAGTATCCCGACGACGGGACCTGGCCGGCGGCGTACAACAACGTTGCCTGGGACGCGGCGCTGGGGGAGCGGCGCGGCACGGACCGGGTCACCCCATACGAGGCCCCCGCCCGCGCTACATGGCTGGGCGGACTGCCGCCGCTGTTCATCTCAGTGGCCTCCGCCGAGGTCTTCCGGGATGAGGATGTCGCCTTCGCCTCCAGGGTGTGGTGCGACGGCGGTGATGCCGAGCTGCACGTCTACCCCGGGGGCACTCACGCCATGGAGTTCGTCAATGCGCGGTGGCTCGCGCAGGGGCTCACTGCCGCGCGCGACCTGTGGATGGAGAGGCTGCTTCGTCCGGAGGACCCGCGCCTCAATGTTCTGGCCGTGGCGCAGGCCGGAACCTATCCGGCTCTGACGGAGCGGTTTTTGGCTGGGGGTGGTTTAGGTGAGGACTGCTAGGAGTGGGGCGTAGTGCTGGGTGATGGCTTGGTGGTAGGCGGGGATGTTTCCGGTGCGGGCTGCGTGGAGCATGGCTCGGTGGGCTTTTGCGGTGCTGGTGAGGTCTTCGAGCTTGGGGGCGCCCAGGAGGGGGACGGTGAGGGTGTGGATGGCCCAGAAGGCTTCGGTGAGGTGGAGGTAGAGGCGGTTGTCGAGGGGTTCGAGCAGGCGTGTGTGGAAGCGGCGGTCCTGGTCGGTGAAGAGCTCTCCTTGTGAGGCGAGGTGCTCGATCTTGTCGACGATGGTGTCGAGCTCGGGGTCTTGTCGGTTGTTCCAGGCGTGGGTGACGGGTTCGGCCAGGGCGTTGTCGAGGGTGATGCGTACTTCGACGATGTTGCGTAGTCCGCGGTGGTCGTCTCCGGGGTTGAGGAGGCCTTTGAAGACGAGGGACTCGACCATGGGGCGCATGGAGACCTTGCCGACGAACATGCCGTGTCCGTGGCGTACTTCGACGATGTCGAGGGCGACGAGGGTGCGGACGGCCTCGCGGACGGAGGAGCGGGATACTCCCAGGTCGGTGCACAGCTGGGACTCCGTCGGCAACGCATCACCCATCTGCAGGCCGGAGCGCAGGATGTAGTTCTTGATCGCGGTCATCGTGGTTTCCGCCTGAGTGACGGGCGACGTCATCAGTGTGGAGTAGGGGCCGTGGGGGATGATCGGTTCATCAATCGCAAGCGTGATGTTCGTCTCTTTCCCTGCGGCGGCGGTTGTGTGCGGTACGGATGCTCTGTTCATGATGCTGCTCTTCTTGCTGTCTGCCACGGTTCCTGCCCTGTCAGTCATTGTTGATCACTGCGATGTGACTCCGCTCGTTGAACGACTCGCCCCAACGGTGGGGCGGTGGTTGGTGAGTGTCCTGCCTGCGAGGTCGTGAGTGGTCTGAGCTCCCCGACTTCTGCTACAGTCATCCTACCAACGTCAGACATAAGACGTCAGACATCAGGAGAGAATCAATGGCGATCACAACTCCGGCGGGCGCCAGCCGCCGCGACTTCATCAGGCTGACCGGCACCCTGGGCGTGGCTGCTGGCCTTGCGGCCAGCGTGGCGGCGTGCGGCAAGGGGAGCAAGGCTGCGAACAAGGACGGCGTCATCACCGCGGGCATCTCCTACGAGCTGGGCACCAACGGCTACGACCCCGCGACGACCAGCTCCGCTCTCACGATTGCGGCCAACTGGCACACCATGGAGGGGCTCACCGATATTCACCCGGCGACCCGTGAGGTGTACGCGGCTCTGGCGGCGGAGATGCCCAAGAAGATCGACGACACCACCTATGAGGTGAAGCTGCGCAAGGATGCGAAGTTCTCCAACGGTTCGGCCGTGACCGCTGAGGATGTCGTCTACTCCTTCGAACGCATCCTGGTTAAGAAGCTGCCGCCGTACTCGAACTTCCTCCCCTTCATCGACAAGGTGGAGGCCAAGGATGCCAGTACCATCACCTTCAAGCTCAAGCACGCCTTCGTGCTCCTGCCTGAGCGTCTCAGTGTCGTCAAGATCGTCCCCAAGGCGGTCGTCGAGGCCGACCCCAAGAAGTTCACGTACAACCCTGTCGGCAGCGGGCCCTACAAGATGACGGACAACGGTGCGGCGAAGCAGGTCATCGTGTTCGAGCGCAATGACCACTACAACGGTCCGTACCCGGCGCTGGTCAAGACCATGAAGTGGAACATCATGCCCGATGACACCACCCGCACCAACGCGATGACCTCTGGCTCCGTGCAGGCTATCGACGCCGTCCCGGCGGCCAACCTGCCGACCTTCAAGGAACCGATCAAGGTCTCGGCGCTGCAGGGATTCAGTCTGCTCTTCGCCATGTTCAACAACACCACCTTCTCCAACGTCAAGGCCCGCCAGGCGGTGCTCTACGCCCTGGACTACGACAAGATCTGCAAGGACGCCATGGCCGGGCTGGCAACGCCGGCAACCTGCTTCGTCCAGGAGGGGCACCCCGCGTACAAGAAGGCCAAGACGGTCTACTCCAAGGACCTCGACAAGGCCAAGGCGCTCCTGGCTGAGGCTGGGATCACCAGTATCAGGATGCTGTGCTCGGACCACGGCTGGTTCTCGGGGGGTGCGTCCCGTCATCCGGGAGAACCTCGAGGCCCTCGGGGTGACGGTCAGTTATGACGAGAAGAAGTCGTCCGATTTGTACACCTTCATTGAGTCCCAGGATGGGGCGAAGGCGTGGGATGTCGTCATCGCGCCCGGTGATCCCTCGGTCTTCGGTGAGGATGGGGACCTGCTCATGCGCTGGTGGTATGACACGCCTACGTGGATCGAGAATCGCATGCACTGGAAGGGCTCGGAGGGGCAGAAGGCGATCTATGCGCTGCTCGAGGAGGGGGCCAAGCTCGAGGGTGATAAGCAGATCGCCAAGTGGCAGGAGGCCTTCGACAAGATCTCGGAGGAGGTTCCCCTCTACCCGATCTTCCACCGCAAGAGCCCGATTGCCTACAACTCCTCGACCCTGAAGGACTTCCAGCCGATCAAGCTGACCGCGCTGTCCTTCCTTGGGACGGGGTCGACCAAGTCCTGAGAATCATGCGCGGGCGGTGTGTCACTCTCTGTGGAGGGTGCTGCGCCGCCCGCGCTGCGCTTGTGGCGTCGGTGTGTCCGAGGCGAAAGTAACGGACTTGCGATCTGACGTCAGACATCAGACAATTGGGGTGGTGGTCGACCTTGCGGCCGCCATGTCACCCAGCCGCCCGCTTAAGGCGGCAGGACGCTAACGCAAAGGAGCATTTCAGTGTCCAACCTCTTCCGCCTGATCGGACGGCGCCTGGTTGCGCTGCCGGTCATGGTGCTGGGCGTGACGCTGCTCGTCTTCGTCGTCATGTCGTTCTCCTCGGCAGACCCGGCGCGTCTCGCGCTGGGTGAGTCGGCCACGCCAGACGCCCTCGAGCAGTACCGAGTCGCCCACCACCTCAACGATCCCCTCCTTCAGCGGTACTGGGACTACCTCCTGGGCCTGGTCCACGGAGACCTCGGCACCTCCTTCACCGGAGTCGATACTTCCCAGCGGGTTGCCGAGGCCTTCCCCATCACGCTCCAGCTGACCTTCATCGGAATCTTCGCAGCCGTCATCGTGTCCACGGTCCTGGGCATCACTGCGGCCCTCTACCGCGACAAGTGGCAGGACCAGGTCATCCGCGTCATCTCCATCGCCTGCCTGGCCACCCCGTCCTTCTGGCTCGCCCTGCTGCTCATTCAGTGGTTCTCCACTGTCCCGGGCGGAAGCGGAACCTTCCCGGCGGTGGTTGCCGAATGGATTTCTCTTGACGAGGATCCTGCTGCCTATGTCAATCAGATCTTCCTACCGGCCCTGGCCATCGCGGTGCCCAATGCTGGCTCACTGACCCGTGTGGTCCGTACCGCCATGGTCGAGGAGCTCGACCGCGACTACGTGCGCACCGCCATCGGCGGCGGTGTCCCCAGGAACGTCGTCGTGGCTCGCAACGTGCTGCGCAACGCGCTCATCACGCCGCTGACCGTGCTGGGCCTGCGCTTCGGCTACGCCATGGGGGGCGCTGTTGTCATCGAGATGATCTTCAATATCCAGGGGATGGGCAAGCTCATCTTCGAGGGCATTACCCGTAATGACGTGAACGTCGTTCAGGGAGTCTCCATCACGGTGGCACTGGCCTTCATCATCATCAACATTGTTGTTGACATGCTCTACGTCCTCGTCAACCCACGAATCAGGAGCATCTGATGCTGCACCGCTCCACACTGGATAAGGCCTCCAAGCCCGGGACGCGCTTTCAGGGCTGGAAGGCGCTTCCCCTGGGTTCCAAGATCGCTGTCGTCGTACTCGGCCTCATCGCTCTCATCGCCATTCTGGCTCCCGTCGTCGCCCCCTACTCTCCCAATGCGACAGGGCTCGCGGTGGCCAAGTCGACCGCCCACATTGAGGGAATTGAGGGCGCCGGCAATCTGACCACCAGTGACCTCTCCGTGGCTCCCTCGATGTCGCACCTGTTCGGCACCGATGCCACAGGACGTGACATCTTCTCCCGCGCCGTCTACGGCTCTAGGATCTCACTGGTCGTGGGCCTGACGGCCACTGGACTTGCGCTTGTGGTGGCCTCGGTCCTCGGCGCCGTCGCCGCCACCTCCCGCAAGTGGGTCGCTGAGACCCTCATGCGCGTGCTCGACGTCGTCATGTCCTTCCCCGGCATCGCTCTGGCGGCCGTCCTCGTCTCGGCGATGTCGACCCGCCTGCCGATGCTGCCGGTCATCATCGTCTCCATCGGCATCCTCTACATCCCCCAGCTCACCCGCGTGGTGCGTGCCAACATCATCTCTCAGTTCGGGGAGGACTATGTGGCTGCCTCCAAAGTGATGGGTGCCCCGGTGCCGTGGATCCTCCTCAAGCACGTGGCCCGCAACTGCATCGCCCCCATCATGGTCTTCGCGACCGTCCTGGTGGCTGACGCGATCGTCTTCGAGGCCTCACTGTCCTTCATCGGTGCGGGCATCAAATCCGTCAACACCCCGACCTGGGGCAACATGCTGTCCGAGGGCAAGGAGCTGCTCCTGTCTGGCCACTGGTGGCCGACCTTCTTCCCTGGCCTGCTCATCCTTATCACCACCCTGTGCCTCAACGTCCTGTCCGAGGGGCTCACCGATGCGATGGCCTCGCCGCGTATCAAGGCCAAGCCCGATGTCCAGGCCGATGAGGAGGCCATGGACGCCCAGGAGACCCTGGAGGCCTGGGACGACGCGGCCGAGGCGGTGGTCACCAACGCCTCCGTCGCTGACGGGGATGACGCCACGAACGGGCTGAGCTCGCTGACCGGCGTCGTCGCTCCGGCGGCTGAGGATGTTCCTCTGTCCGAGCGGCTCAGCTCCCTGCGGGTGGCCGAGCTCGCCCGGCGAGACCGCCTGGTCTACGAGGACACCGGTGAGGACCCGGTCCTGGAGGTCAAGAACCTCTCGATCGCCTTCCCCGAGCAGCACGGTGAGGTCAACATCGTCGATGGCGTCTCCTTCTCCGTGCGTCCCGGCGAGACCATGGGCCTGGTGGGGGAGTCCGGCTGCGGCAAGTCCATCAGCTCGATGGCCGTCATGGGGCTGCTGCCGCCCTCGGCCCGCCTCTCCGGCGAAATCCTCTTCAAGGGGCGCAACATCCTTGAGATGACGCCGTCCGAGCACAACGCGCTGCGCGGTCACGAGATGAGCATGGTCTACCAGGACGCCCTGTCCTCGCTGAACCCCTCGATGCTCATCCGCACCCAGATGGCCCAGCTGAGCGCACGCGGAGGCACGCGTAGTGCCTCCGAGCTCCTCGAGCTGGTGGGGCTCGACCCCAAGCGCACGCTGCGCAGCTACCCGCACGAGCTCTCCGGCGGTCAGCGCCAGCGCGTCCTCATCGCCATGGCGCTGACCCGAGACCCCGCCCTGGTTCTGGCCGACGAGCCGACGACCGCCCTGGACGTGACCGTTCAGAAGCAGGTCATCGACCTGCTCAATGAGCTTCGTGAGAAGCTCGGCTTCGCGATGGTCTTCGTCTCGCACGACCTGGCTCTCGTGGCCAAGCTGGCTCACCGAATCACCGTGATGTACGCGGGCCAGGTGGTCGAGCAGGCGCCCACCAGCGAGCTGCTGTCCAACCTGTTCACGAGTACACCCAGGGCCTTCTTGGTGCTGTGCTCTCCATCGAGGCCGGCTCCAAACGACTCCACCAGGTGCGAGGGGTCGTCCCCTCACCCAGCGAGTTCGTCAAGGGAGACCGGTTCGCCCCGAGATCGTCCCACCCGACGGTCGGCCTTGAGACCCGTCCGGTGCTCAAGCCGGTGCCGGGCACGACGGAGCACAGCTACGCCATCACCCCCGAGCTCGAGACTCTGCTCGCTAAGGAGAAGCACTGATGTCCCCCAACACGTCTGCATCGTCCTCATGGAGCGAGGACCAGCCGGTCGTCGAGCTCAGGGACGTCAATGTCATCCACAAGTCCCGCACCGGTGGCCTGTTCAACCCGGACACGGTTCACGCGGTCAACAACGTCTCGCTGTCCGTCAAGCGCGGAGAGACGCTGGGACTCGTGGGGGAGTCGGGCTGTGGCAAGTCCACCACCGCCCGGGTCATGGTGGGGCTGCAGCCGATCACCTCCGGTGAGGTCATCTTCAAGGGCCGTCCGCTGGGGCGCTCGGCCGCGGACCGTCGCGAGCTGGGACGCAGCATCTCGGTGGTCTTCCAGGACCCGGCCACGGCCCTCAACCCGCGCATGATCGTGCACGACGCGCTCATCGACCCGCTCAACGTCCACGGAATCGGTTCTCCCAAGGAGCGAGAGGCCCGTGCGCGACCTCCTCCACCTGGTCGGGCTGCCGCCCAGCGCACTCAACGTGCCGCCTCGGCAGATCTCCGGTGGTCAGCGCCAGCGCGTGGCCATTGCCCGAGCACTCGCCTCGACCCCGACATCATCGTGGCCGACGAGCCCACCTCGGCCCTGGACGTCTCGGTGCGCGCCCAGGTGCTCAACCTCCAGGACCCTCAAGGCCTCCTTGGGCTGGGACTGGTGTTCATCAGTCACGACATCAACACGGTGCGCTACGTCTCGGACCGGATCGCCGTCATGTACTTCGGCAAGATCCTCGAGATCAACACCACTGAGGAGATCTTCAACAATCCTCAGGAGGAGTACACGCGCACTCTCCTGTCAGCAGTGCCCTCGCTGCTCGATGTCTGAGTAGACGGCCCCCGGCTGCGGCCAGCGGCGTCAGCATCTCCAGGTGAGGGGCGGACCCACTCGGGTCCGCCCCTCACCCGTCCATCGGTTCCGCTGAAGAGGGTATCTCTTCCCCAGACCGCTGATGCTGGAGCAGAGGCATCGGTGTGATAATTGCGAGAAATCGGTCCGTCAATCTCGTATGAACTCTGAGTGCCCAAGCATTGACTTTCTGGTCACGTGTCGTGTAGATTACTTTTATCAGTTCAGAGAGGAGCTGATAGCGGCATACACGGCCGCCAACAAAGGTGTTGATTGTGAAGGAGGGTCTCCTATGTATGTCACAGCGCCATGGCGTGTGACCACGACGGCACGTCGCCAGTCCGTCGTGCGTGAGGGTCGGGGCCCGTCCTTGATTCACCTCTGACCAGCTGGTGGGAAAACCTGGGGTTGTGTCGGGGAGGAGTGGGCTGCGGCGTGCGCCCCTCCGTTGCTGTCTCATCGCTGTGAAGTATGAGGCGATGAGAATTTCGAGACGCGCTTGAGTCGCTGAGGTCAAGCGCGCCTGCGATCAGACGCATTCTTGATGAGTCCGGCTCGCGATGCTGAGTGTGGAATTCCGGGATTTGCGATTCATGTAGTGATCGATGGGGACTTCTGTGCCCTTTTTGAGAAACAGGTGACAAGTGATTGAGTCAGTATGTGCTGCATTGCGGCTTGATGAAGAAATTCTCGACTCTGAAACAGGAAGCATCTCCTGTGAGTTCCGGTCGAGGTCTGACGGTAACCCTCTTTGCTCTACGAGGAGCCGACGGGTCCGGTCTCGAGCTACGCATCGTCGGATCTTCACTCGCGTACGAGGCGACGGTTCCAGACAGGTGGAGCAAGCTGGAGGCTGAGGATGTGCGCTCACTCGACGATGGGCGCTGGCACAGCGCCGTCGTCACCGTCGATTCTGCCGGTACCCGTCTCTCACCTCGACGGCTACCAGGTGTTCTGCGGTACCACCACGGCCTTCCTCAAGGACCTTCCCGGTCTGACGCAGGCCGTCGGGGGCAGGGGACAGCCCTGAGGTCGCTGCCTTCACAGTGCACCCCAGGGTGCTGACGGCCAGAGAGGTCCTGGCCCTGTCGAGGCGGGCTGAGCCACTGGTCGAGGTCGCTGCGAACCGTCTGAGCCCCTCGCGACGTCGCCCGCTTCGCCGGTGCTCGGCACGGCTCCTTCTGGGTTGCGCTTCCGGGTGCGGGGGCGGATGCAGCAAGGAGCCCTCCTTGCCGCCGGTGGACTTGGGCGCGAGCAGCTCACTGTGACCGTGGGACCCGAGGGGATCACCTACACCGGAGTGAGCGCAACGGGAGAGCGCAGGAGGTCGAGCCACAGGCGCCTGGAGCGACGGTGGCTGGCACGAGGTCGTGGTCGCTGTGGGCACGGTGCGGTCGACCCTCACGTCGACGGCTTCCGTGAGACGCACGCTCCTGGCGAGTTCTTCCTCGGAGGCTGAGGGGCTCGATGAGATCGTCGTCGGCCAGGACTGCGAGGGGTGCGTCTGTCCGGAGAGGTCCAGCGAGCGGGGCTCTACGACTACGCGCTCAGCGACGCACAGATCAAGCGTTTGTCCGAGGTGGAGCCGATTGAGACCGACGCTCTGTTCGACCGCGGCTACTGCGGATCCGCCTCCTACCGGATCCCCTCCCTCCTCACGCTGTCCTCCGGCACCGTCCTGGCAGGGGCTGATCAGCGGGTCTCCAACGCCAACGACTCTCCCAACGACATCAACTTCGTCGTGCGCCGATCCCTTGACGCAGGACGAAAGCTGGGAACCGGCGAGCACCGTCATCGACTGTCCGGGGAGCGGGGAGGACGCTTCGTCAGTCATCGACTCCTGCATGGTCCAGGATCCGCACACAGGACGGGTCCATGTCCCTCATCGACCACTTCCCGGGAGGGATCGGGCAGCCCAACTGCTGGGCGTCGACAGGATTCGACGAGCGGGGAAGGAGGCTGCTCAGAGACCTTGACGGTGGCCGCTACGTCGTCGAGCCCGATGGCACGGTCGCAACGGTCGAGGGTCAGGACACCGAGTTCCGGGTGCTGGATGACGGCACGGTGCTCCGTAACGGCACCCCGGCGGGCAACATCGAGCTGGCCCTCGGGCGGACCCGGCCGAGAGCCTCCTGGCCATCCCCACCAGCTACCTGCAGATCGCTCACCCGACGACGACGGCGTCACGTGGAGCACGCCACGGGACCTCAAACCCCCAGGTGAAACAGCCGTGGATGAGGTTCCTGGGCACCTGCCCGGGCAACGGCATCGCCCTGAGGAACGGTCCTCACGCCGGACGCCCCATCGTTCCCTCTACTTCAACAACGAACAGAACTGGCTGGCGATGTGCGCGACCATCGCCTACTCCGACGACCACGGCGAGACCTGGCAGCTCGGTCACGGCCCCAATGAAGGGCGGCAGACCCCTCGAGGGGGCGCTCGACCCGCAGACATTCGTCGATGAGACCTGGTCACTGCACGAGGCCGCCGTGGTGGAACGACAAGACGGGGTCCTTCTGCTGCTCATGCGCAACCAGCACCCTCGTGGGCGTGTCGCCGTCAGCGAGTCCCACGACGCGGGGCAGACCTGGGGGCTGATCCGCTTCGATGAGGAGCTTCCCGAGATCTGGTGCCAGCCCAATGCGATCAGTCTGCCCTCCCCGAGGGAGAGGACCGCATTGTCTTCGCCAACGCCTCGCTCATGCTCCCGTTCCGTGGCTGTGGGGTCATTCGACTCAGCCTCGACGGCGGACGCACGTGGAAGCACTCGCGGACCTTCAACCCCGGTCACTACGTCTACCAGTGCATGTGCGTCCTGCCCGACGGCAGGATCGGGATCCTCTGGGAGAACGAGTGCCAGGGTCTCTACTTCTCACGTCTGCCCTCTGAGCTGGTTCTCCGACGGTATCGAGACCGTCGAGCCCCCGTCAGGCAGAGGAGCAGGACTGACTCTCATGACGATGAATCACCCGTCAGCCACATCTCACTTCACCCCCAACCGTCATTTCCCGTTCAAAGGAGAACTGTCATGACTCCCCCCACCTCAGTCTCGTCTCACTCGGCCTCCGCACTCAGTCGTCGCGGTTTCATGGTCCTGGGCGGCATCGGCAGTGCGGCGCGCTGGCCGCATGCGGCGGCAAGGACTCCGCCGATGACGAGGGGACCGGGCCCCTGCGCGGCACGGTCACCATGTGGTCCTCCTTCACCCAGGGCCTCGTGCAGACTGGATGAAGAAGATGGCCGAGGAGTTCCACGCGAAGAATCCCTGACGTCACCATCAAGATCGAGCAGTTCTCCTGGTCCGAGTTCAAGACGAAGTGGACCACCGGACTGACCTCAGGGCAGGGTTCCGGATATCTCCACGGCACTGCCCAACGACGTCGTGGAGATGATCAACCCGAGGCCCTGGTGCCGCTGGACAAGGTCATCGACTCCATCGGTCGGGACCGGTTCCCCAAGCAGGCACTGGCCGAGGGGCAGCTGGACGGAAAGTCCTACTCCGTGCCCATCTACTCCCACGCGCAGGTGATGTGGTACCGCAAGGACGTGCTGAGCTCCAAGGGACTGTCTGTTCCGACGACCTGGGAGGAGCTGGCCAAGGCAGCGAAAGCCGTCGGAAAGTCGGATAGCCTCTACGGACTCTCCGTGCCCCTGGGGACGGGGGACATGCTGGGGGCGCGCTACCTCAACTTCTACGTTCGCTCCGCCGGCCAGAGGCTGCTCAAGGATGACGGAACGGCCAACCTCACCTCCGAGGCGGCCCTGGGCGGTATCAAGTACTGGACCGACCTGTACAGGTCGGTCTCTCCGGAGGGCTCACTGGACTACGCGGTCCTCGATCAGGCGACGCTCTTCTACCAGGGCAAGACCGCCTTCGACTTCAACTCCGGATTCCACATCTCCGGGGTGGCGAAGGACAGCCCCAACCTGGTCGACTCCATCGCCGCAGCGCCTCTTCCCCGTATGAAGGCTCTCGGACCCGGCGAACTACCCGGCCGAGGTGTCCAACGTTCCCTGGTGGTGTGGGAGGCATCCAAGGTCAAGCGGGAGGCCAAGGCATTCCTTCAGTTCCTGTTCACCAAGGACAAGTACATCGAGTTCCTGCACTCGGTCCCCGGCGGCATGCTGCCGGTCCTCAGTGACATCTCGAAGGAGCCGAGCTACACGAACAACGAGACTCATCAAGAAATACTCCGACTCCATCAAGGTGATCCAGGACCAGGTCAACGTCGGCAGTGCGATCGGCATGGAGAAGGGGCCACTCGCCCAGGCGGGAGTCCTCACCAGCCAGGGGCTGATCGAGAAGATGTACCACTCGATCATCATTGACAAGACCGATGTCGAGACCGCTGCCAAGGACTGCGAGAAGAAGCTCAACGAGGCCTTCAAGGCCGCTGGAGCCAGTATCATGACTCGGTGATGCGGTGGGGAGAGGCGTCTCCCCACCGCCCAGTCCGAAAGGTGAGCTCATGACACGAATCAGCTGAATGAACTGGACGGGCGTCGTCTTTGTGGCGCCGTCAGTCATCATTGTTCTTGCCCTTCTGATATACCCGGTCTTCTCAAGCATCTGGTACTCCTTCACTGACAAGCACCTCTTGCGCCACAGCTACCAGGTGGTGGGTATATCCAACTACACCGACCTCCCTCGCATCTCCTGGTTTTTGGAATGCTCGGGGTGTCGATCAAGTGGACCGCGGCGTCGATCATCGGCCAGCCTCGCAGTGGGAATGGTTCTGGCACTGGCGTTGGACCGGGTGCCCCGCGGGTCGGGACCGTTCCGTACGCTCCTCATCGTTCCCTGGGCGTTCCCGGCGATCATCACTGCGTTCGCCTGGAAGTGGATCCTTAATGATGTCTACGGGTTTCTGCCCAATCTTCTGACCACTCTTGGGCTCAGCGATAAGAATATGGCATTGCTGGGCAATCCCTCGACGACCTTCTGGGTGGCGCTGCTCATCAATATCTGGTTCGGTGCGCCGATGTTCATGGTGAACATCCTCTCTGCTCTGAAGACCATCCCTCAGGAGCAGTACGAGGCGGCAATGGTGGATGGCGCCTCCGGATGGCAGAGGTTCAGGTTCATTACGCTGACCCATATTCGAGAGGTCATCGGTCTGCTGGTCATCCTGCGCACCATCTGGGTCTTCAACAACTTTGACATGCTCTTCCTCCTGACGGGCGGAGGTCCGGGGGAGAGGACGACGACACTGCCGATCTTCGCCTACCAGGAGGGTTGGAGTCTGCGGCAGCTCGGGGTTGCCTCCACTGTGACGATCCTGCTGCTCATCTTCCTGCTGGTGCTGGCTTACGGTGCCTTCGTGATGCTCAACCGCTGGGAAAAGGAAAGGGGCTGAATCATGCGACGTGCTGGTCGTGGTCCGTGGGGTACGGTGTGCGTGTACCTCATTCTCATCGTGGCTGCTTTTGTTGCAGTGTTCCCGCTCGTGTGGGTGGTCTCCTCATCCTTCAAGACCTCTCACGAGCTCGCACAGAATCCGTTGCAGCTGTTCTCGAGCTCGCCGACGCTTGAGCACTACCGCAAGGTGGTCGAGGAGATCGGGTTCTTGACGAATCTCAAGAACTCATTGCTGATCGCAGGCTGCTCAACCGTCATCGCGGTCCTGGTCTCGTTGCTGGGTGCTTATGGGATCGTGCGATTCTTTCCCCGTGTTGGCAAGCAGCTGACCAAGCTTCTCATCGGCACCTACATGTTCCCGCCGATCCTGCTCGCCATTCCGTACACCATCACGATGGTGAAGCTCGGCCTCATGAACAGCTACTTCGGGCTGATCATCGCCTATCTCTCGTTCTCGATCCCCTATGCGATCTGGATGCTCATCGGTTTCTTCCAGACGGTCCCTATCGGGGTGGAGGAGGCGGCCGCCGTGGACGGGGCCAGTCGATTCCGAGTGTTCTGGCAGATCTCGGTCCCCATCATCCTTCCGGGGATCGTGGCCACTGCCGTCTACACCTTCATCAACACTTTCAATGAGTTCCTCTACGCGCTCCTGTTCATCACCGAGTCGGACAGGATGCCCGTCGCAGTCGGCCTCTACTCTCTCCAGGGGTCGGAGGTTCTTGACTGGGGAGCCATGATGGCTAGCTTCCGTGATCGTGATCGTCCCATCGGTCGTCTTCTTCATGGTCATTCAGAAGCACATCTCCGGAGGGCTCTCGGAGGGCTCCGTCAGCAGCGCCTCCTGGAGCCGGTCCTCGGTCCGCCTCCTGTCGCCCCGGTGTCTGTGACGTGAGTGATCGCACGCCCACAGACACCGGGGTGGCGCCAACCGGGGAGCATCTGCAACAATACCTCGTGACGTCAGATGTCAGACGTCCGATAACCTTTCAATGAAGAGAGTCACCACAATGGACAACCGTTTCACCGGCGTCATCCCGCCGGTCGTCACCCCTTTCACCACCGAGGGCGAGGTTGACTTCGACAGCCTGGACAAGGTCGTCGAGCACCCTCATCGCCGGTGGCGTCAATGGCCTGTTCACCCTGGGATCCTCCGGAGAGGTTGCCTCACCTCACCGACGCCCAGCGTGACGCCGTCATCGAACGAGTCGTCAAGACCGCCGCAGGGCGCGTCCCGGTGCTTGCCGGTGCCATCGATACCACCGCCCACCGGGTCATCGACCAGGCCCGTCGGGCGGCCGCCCTCGGCGCCGAGGCGATCGTGGCCACCTGCCCGTTCTACGCGCTCAACGACGCCGAGGAGATCAAGGCTCACTTCCGCGCCATCGCCGCGGCCATCGATGTCCCCGTCTTCGCCTACGACGTCCCCGTGCGCCTCGGCGGCGCTAAGCTCGGTTGCGACCCTGCTCGTCGAGCTGGGCAAGGAGGGAGTCCTGGCCGGCGTCGAGCGACCCTCCGGCAATGACGTGGCCTTCCGCAGACTGGTCGCCGCCAACGAGGCCGCGGGCCACCCCCTGGCCCTCCTGACCGGTCACGAGTGCGTCGTCGACGGCATGCTCCTGCTGGGAGCCGACGGCCTCGTCCCCGGATACGGCAACGTGGACCCGGTCCGCTACGCCGCGATGTGGAAGGCCTCCCGCGAAGGCGCGTGGGACGAGGTGCGTCGCCTCCAGGACGAGGTCTGCGCCGGCTTCGAGATCGTCTTCGTGCCCCAGGGGCGCTCGGCCGACGCCACCGGTATCGGCGCCTTCAAGACCGCCATGGAGGCGATCGGAGTCATCGCCACCAACGAGATGGCCTTCCCCGTCAAGGCTCTCGAGGGCGAGACCAAGGAGCGGGTCCTGGAGATCGTCAGGGCCCAGGGCCTTATCTGATGTCCCGACGGCTGCATGCCCGCCCGGCCGCCACGTCGGCCGATGCAGGCATGCAGCGCCAGGGCGGCGCCGAGGCCTCGAGCCTCGCTCCAGGCGGCCTCCTGCGGCCGTCCCTCATTCCTTCCCACTTTCAATCCGGCGCGCCAGCGCCCAACCTCCCGTCGGAGAGCGTCATGAGTCAGGCTGTCCTCCCATCCACCTCCCTCAGCCCATCACCATTGCCGTGCGACCAGGCACCGCTCGTCGTCGGACTCGACCTGGGCGGCACCAAGATGGCTGCCGCGCTGGTCGACGCCGATGGAGCCCTGCAAGGACCGGTGAGCGCCTGCCCGACCCCGGCTCACGACGGTCCTGCCGCCATGCTCGACGCCATCAGCGGTCTGATCACGAAGGTCGTCGGGGCGGGAACGCACCAGGAGCCCGGCAGTGCCGTACCGATCACGGCGGTCGGGATCGGTACCGCAGGCGTCGTCGACGTCGAGCGGGGAGCCATCCTGTCGGCCACCGACGCCATCACCGGATGGGCCGGCACGCAGGTCGCCGCCGGTGTTCAGGAGCGGCTCGCCGCCCAGGGTCTGGGTGAGCTGCCGATCCACGTCGAGAACGATGTCGACGCCTACGCCGCCGGAGAGGCCTGGCTCGGCGCCGGTACCGGGGCCGAGGTCGTCCTCATGGTGGCGGTGGGCACCGGGGTCGGCGGCGCCCTCGTCATCGAGGGGCGAACTCGTAGAGGCGCCCATCACGTGGCCGGCGAGATCGGTCACGTCCCCGTCCCCGGGGCCCAGGGGGAGCCCTGCACCTGCGGTAGGAAGGGGACACCTGGAGGGCATCACCGCCGGGCCGCAGATCCACCGCCGCTACCTGGCCAAGGGTGGGGCCCCCGATGTCCCTGACGCCCGCGGGGTCGAGGAGCGCGCCGCCGCCGGGGATGATATCGCCGTGGAGGTCTACCGAGACTCGGCCACCTGCCTGGGCAGGGCGCTGGCAGGCCTGGTCACCGTGATCGATCCCGACGTCGTCGTCGTCTCCGGTGGACTGGCCCGCGCCGGCGACCTGTGGTGGAAGCCCCTGCGACAGACCTTCACCGCAGAGATCATCGACCCTCTGGCCCCCATCAAGATCATTCCCGCCACCCTGCGGACCACCGCGCCGATCGTCGGCGCGGCTCGCGGTGCCCTCGCCCTGGCCGCCAGCAACGACAACCACCGCCCCTAGCCACCGGGCTCGGGCATCATCAGACAGGACACACCCATGACCGAGCAGTCACCCTCACAGTCGTCAACGCAGGCGCATGCCGCCACGGCGGGGATCCACCCCGTTCTGGAACGCCTCAAGGGAGGACTCATCGCCTCCGCCCAGGCTTACCCGGGCGAGCCGATGCGCGACCCCCGCACCATGGACCAGGTGGCCCAGGCGTGCATCGCCGGAGGCGCCGTCGGCATCCGCGCACAAGGGCTGGCGGACCTGGCCCTCATCTGTCAGCACGTCGACGTTCCTGTCATCGGCCTGTGGAAGGATGGGCACGACGGCGTCTTCATCACCCCGACCCTCACCCACGCCATCGCCGTGGCCGCCACCGGAAGCCAGATCGTGGCACTGGATGGAACACGGCGCCCCCGCCCCGACGGGCTGAGCCTGGCCCAGACCGTCGAGGGCCTCCGTCAGGCCCGCCCCGAGGTCCTCGTCATGGCCGACTGCGGTTCTCTGGATGATGCCAAGGCCGCCCAGGACGCAGGAGTGGACATCCTGGGGACCACACTGGCCGGCTACACCGGGAGCGCCCCAAGACCGAGGGACCCTGACCTCGAGCTCGTCGACCAGATCGCCGGTGTCGCGGAGGTCCCCCTGGTGGTCGAGGGCGGGTCCACACCCCGCGCAGGCGGCTGCCGCCATGGAGCACGGCGCTTCGCCGTCGTCGTCGGTACCGCTATCACTCACCCGACGACCATCACCTCGTGGTTCGCAAGCGCGCTGCCCGGCGCCCTGTGGAAGGGCTGAGCGGAGGGGCAGGAGGAAACGGCGTCGTTCCGCGACTTGCTCTGTGTGTGACGGATGTGACTGCTGTGGTGCAAATGTGCGAATTGTTACTCGCTACCCAGCGCGACACTCCGGTCTGACCTGACAAACCCAAGGTTTTATGCGTAGCGTTGCCAGAAGTGGCACCACATAAGGGTGTCCGTCCACGATCGAGAGGGAAGACATGTCCGTCAACCGCACCGAGCTCATCGCCGCCATCGCCGAGAAGGCTGGCCTGACCAAGACCGACGCCGACGCCTTCCTGGGAGCCTTCCAGGATGTCCTCGTTGAGAACGTCGCCAAGGGTGAGGCCGTGAAGATCACTGGCCTCATGGGTATCGAGCGCGTCGAGCGTGCCGCACGCACTGGCCGCAACCCCCGCACCGGTGAGGAGATCCAGATCCCCGCCGGCTACGGCGTCAAGGTCACCGTCGGCTCCTCGCTGAAGAAGGCTGTCGCCGAGTGATACGTGGGGCCGTGCCCCTGATGTCCTGATTCCGGCCCGTCTGCCGCACCGTCGAGGTGCGGCAGACGGGCCGGAATCGTGTCTGCGCTCCCGTGCCGTCCCCATGACGCTGATGATGCTCAGTGCGGTTCTCCGGGAGGATGACCGGATCTGTGATCTCCTCCTTCCGGCGGAGGGCTGAATAGGAAGGTCCTTTTACAGTGGAAATATGTCTGCTTCCACATTCGCGGTGAGTTCGCCTGACGGCACGGACGCGGTTGCCGCACTGGCCGGGGCGTCTCCCGGCCCCGCTTCTGTTCCGGCACTTCAGATGATGGGACTGGTCAAGGCCTTCGATCGCAAAGTTGCGGTGGATCGGCTGAGCCTCGACATTCCCGTGTCCAGCTTCTATGGCATCGTCGGTCCCAACGGGGCGGGCAAGACGACCAGCCTGTCGATGGCCACCGGCCTACTGCGCCCCGACGCCGGTCAGGTACTCGTGCATGGTGTTGACGTGTGGACTCAGCCGCAGCGGGCCAAGACCCTTCTGGGAGTCCTGCCCGACGGGCTGCGTACCTTCGACCGTCTCAACGGCCTTGAGCTCGTCACATACTCCGGCCTGCTGCGCGGGCTCGATCGGGATGTCGTGGTGCCCCGGGCCACTGAGCTGGTCAAGGTGCTGGGGCTGTGGGACGCCGGGACGACACTGGTCGCCGACTACTCGGCGGGCATGCGCAAGAAGATCCACCTGGCCTGCGCCATGGTGCACTCGCCCTCCATCCTGGTCCTGGACGAGCCCTTCGAGGCCGTCGACCCGATCTCGGCCCAGACGATCCAGGCGATCCTGCGGGACTACGCCGCCGCCGGCGGCACCGTGGTCATCTCCAGCCACGTCATGGCCACCGTGCAGCGCCTGTGCGACCACGTGGCCATCATCAATGCCGGCCGAGTTGTCGCCGCAGGGACGACGGAGCAGGTCGCGGCCGGCGCGGACCTCGAGCAGCGCTTCACCGAGCTGGTGGGGGGCCAGGTGCGAACGGAGGGGCTGTCATGGTTGCGACCCTCGTCAAGCTGAAATGGCGCCTGACCCTCAACGCCCTGACCAAGAACGTCTGGGCCATCATCGGGACCGTGTTCGGGGCCCTTTACGGGTTGGGGGCGCTCGGCTTGATGCTGGCCGGCGCCGTCGGACTGGGACTGAAGGCCGACCCCGACGTCATCATGCTGGTTCTCGGGTCTCTCGGGGCGCTGCTGGTGGTCGGTTGGGCCGTGGTGCCCCTGCTCGTCACCGGGGTCGACTCCACCCTGGACCCTCGCGCCATGGCGGCCTGGGCCGCTCCATCAAGACGGCTGGCGCTCGGCCTGCTGCACGCCGGCGCCCTGGGAATCCCCGGTTGCATCACGGCTGCCGTCTGCCTCATTCCAGTCCTCACCTGGCTGCTGGCGGGCCAGCTCCCGGCTGCGCTCCTGGCGCTACTGTGCGCCCCGGCGGCCCTGGCCACCTGCGTCCTGCTGTCCCGGATCATCGTGACGGCCGCAGGCATCTCCTCCTCTCGCCGGGGGCGTGAAACGACGGCGATCATCGCCTTCGTGGCCTTCTTGGTGTTCACACAGCTGCCGAATCTGATCCCCCGGATCCTCGGGGACGATCCCACTGGCTTTCTTCAACAGCTCCGGACCCTGGCCAAGGTCATGGGCCTGATCCCCTTCGGGTGGGCCTTCGCCGCCCCTGGTCTCATGGCCACCGGTTCCGTACTGTCGGCTCTGGTACTGGCGATCGGAGCGTGGATCCTCCCCATGATCCTGCTGCCCCTGTGGCAGCGCGTGGTGAACAAGGCGATGACCTCTCCGGGGTCGTCGCACACCCGGACGCGGGCCTACGCAGCCGACGGCGCGGGCTCCGACATACAGCACCGTGGCCTGCCCGACGTGCTGCCATGGGCCCGTAGGCTCGGCGCGGCCCTGCCTGCGCCCGCCGCCGCCGTGGCGGCACGCAGCCTGCGCTACTGGCGCACCGATCCCAGGTACCTGGTTCAGTTCCTGTCCGTCCTGCTCCTTCCTGTTGTGCTCGTTCTGGGTCCTGCTCTCAACTCCTCCCGATTCGTCGTCTACGTCAACGGTCAGCGGGTGGAGAACAGCTTCGCCCTCGGGCACGCGCCGGCCGCGCTGCTGTTCATGGCACCCGCCCTGGCAGTCTTCATGGGGTGGGCTATCCATGATGACCTCGGCCTGGATTCCACCGCCTTGTGGAGTCATATCAGCGCAGGGATCCGTGGGGCGCACGACCGTCTGGGGCGGGTAGTCAGGGGCGGCTGCGTGGCAGGTTCCCGCTCTGCTCGTCGTCGATCTGCTCATGGTCGCGTGGACAGGACGATGGGAGGCGCTGCCCGCCGTCACCGGCGCCTGCCTGGCTCTCTACGGCTGCGCGCTGGCCTGGTCCTGTCTCGCCAGCGTCCTGCTGCCCTACGAGACGCTCGCCCCCGGGGACAGCCCCATGCGCTCGCGGACCTCGGGGACGGCCTTCCTGGCCGCGCTCATTCAGATGGTGGCTATCCTGCTTCTCCTGGCCGTGTGCTCCCCGGTCCTGGGGGTGGCGGTCTACGGCGTCGTCCAGGCGGCGCCTCTGTGGGAGTGGGTTGCACTCGTCGCGGGGATCGTGTGGTGCAGTCTGCTGCTCTGGGGTGGAGTCGTCTTCGGTGGGCGGATGCTGGACCGGCGAGGACCTCAGGTTCTGCCACGATCCGCACCTGGCCGGGCCATGCACAGCCGGTGTGATCGTGCTGGTCACATCACCACAGAGTGATTGATTCTGACGATTCGAGGTATCATTTCTCTAAAGTCGCTCAAGCATGTAGCGGCTCTCTGAGATCAGTAAACTCAGTACTACCAGTCGTTGTGTCAGAGAGGACATCACCGTGCAGCTTGTCATTCTGGATTCCGCGCAGGCAATCGCGCAGCGGGCGGCCGACGAGATCGAGGCGCTGCTCAAGGACAAACCGGCAGCCGTGCTGGGCACCGCGACAGGATCCTCGCCCCTGCCCCTGTATGACGAGCTCACCACTCGTTGCGCCGCCGGGCGCCCTCAGCTTCGCGGAGGTCATCGGATTCATGCTCGACGAGTACGTCGGCCTTCCCTGCCGGGCACCCGGAGCGCTATGCCACCTTCATGGAGACCAATCTGCGCTCCCGCGTCGACATGCGCCCCGGGGCCCTCCACGGCCCGGACGCGCTGAGCGAGGACCTCGAGGCCGCCTGCCGGGACTACGAGGCGCAGATGGCTGCCGCCGGATACTGCGACCCTGCAGATCCTCGGCATCGGCTCCGACGGGCACATCGGGTTCAACGAGCCCGGCGGCGCCCTCGACTCGCGCACGCACCTCGGCGAGCTCCACGAGCAGACCCGCCGGGACAACGCCCGCTTCTTCGACGGCGACGTCGATGCCGTGCCCACCCAGTGCATCACCCAGGGGCTGGCCACCATCATGGAGGCTCGCAAGCTCGTCCTCATCGCTACCGGTGAGGGCAAGGCCGAGGCCATCGCCCAGCTCGTCGAGGGTGAGGTGAGCCCTCAGTGGCCGGCGACCGTCATGCAGCGTCACGACGACGCCCTCGTGCTGGTCGATCCTGCCGCCGCCAGCCGGCTCACCTCGAAGCGCTGACGACGGGGTCATGCTCTCCTCAGGGGAGAGCCTGCCCACAGGAGCGGGGCGGGCGACTGCCGGTGCGCTCTGTCCGACCTACACTGGGCGGCATGACAGATGTCCTCGCCAGTGCTGATCCCGGATCGCCCGGAGCCCCGACCGACCCGGCCGCCGAGCCCACCCAGGGCGTCGGTACGGCTGTCCTGGAACGCGAGGAGCTCCAGTCGACCGACGACGGCGACGCCGACCGCTTCGCCCACTACGTCCGCAAGGACAAGATCGCCGCGGCTGCTGTCACCGGGCGTCCCGTTGTCGCCCTGTGCGGCAAGGTGTGGACGCCCGGGCGCGACCCGTCGAAGTACCCGGTGTGCCCCACCTGCAAGTCCATCTACGAGGAGATGCGCGGCGGGGATGGCTCCGGTGACGGCAAGGGGCCGCGCTTCCCCCGCCTCCCTGTTCGGGCGAGGCGGTCGGTGAGCGCGCCCGCGGCGGCCAGGCGACCCACCCCACCCCGACGCGAGTCTCGACGTCGGCGGCCCAGAACCTCCCCGGCCTACCCGCGCCGCGCCGCCTGGGGACAGCCGGTTCGTTGCGAGCCTGGCAGGCCGCCGCGCTGGGGCAGTACCTGGAGACGATGCCCCAGGACTTCCTGGCAGTGGCCACCCCCGGGGCCGGCAAGACGACCTTCGCGCTGCGAGTGGCCACCGAGCTGCTCAGCTCCGGCGACGTCCACAAGGTGACGATCGTCTGCCCCACCGAGCACCTCAAGTACCAGTGGGCGGAGGCCGCCGCCCGGGTCGGCATCCATATCGATCCCTCCTACTCCAACTCCCAAGGAGCACTCGGGTCACGCTTCGACGGCGTCGCCCTGACCTACGCCCAAGTGGCCGCCAACGCCAACCTCCACCGCGCCCGCACCGACCAGGCCCGAACCCTGGTCATCCTCGACGAGATCCACCACGGGGGAGACGCCCTGAGCTGGGGCGACGCGATCCGCGAGGCCTTCACCCCGGCACGCAGGCGACTGGCCCTGACCGGGACACCCTTCCGCTCCGACACCTCCCCGATCCCGTTCGTGCGGTACAAGGAGGACGCCTCCGGGGCGAAGCGCTCCCAGGCCGACTACTCCCTACGGCTACTCCGACGAGCTGCGCGACGGAGTCGTGCGCCCTGTGATGTTCATGTCCTACTCGGGGCAGATGCGCTGGCGCACCAAGGCCGGCGACGAGGTCGCGGGCCCGCCTGGGCGAGCCCCTCACCAAGGACCTGGAGGCCCAGGCCTGGCGCACCGCACTCGACCCGGCGGGGGAGTGGATCCCCGCGGTCCTGGCCGCCGCTGACCAGCGCCTGACCGAGGTGCGCCGCCAGGTGCCCGACGCAGGAGCCCTCGTCATCGCCTCCGACCAGGCCAAGGCCCGTGCCTACGCCAAGCAGCTGCGCGCCATCACCGGCGAGGGCCCCCACGGTTGTCCCTCTCCGACGACAACGGCGCCTCCAGCCGCATCGAGGCCTTCTCCGCCTCCACCGACCGCTGGCTGGGTGGCCGTGCGCATGGTCTCGGAGGGAGTGGACGTGCCCCGCCTGGCCGTGGGCGTCTACGCCACCTCCACCTCCACCCCGCTCTTCTTCGCCCAGGCGGTGGGGCGCTTCGTGCGCTCGCGGGCCCGGGGGGAGACCGCCTCGGTGTTCCTCCCATCGGTCACGCCCCTGCTGGCCCTGGCCGGGGAGATGGAAGTGGCCCGCGACCACGTCCTGAGCCGACCCGACGCGGCGGCGCAGGAGGATGCCCTGTTCAGTCCCGAGGACCGGCTGCTCACAGAGGCCAACAGGACTGAGAACGCCTCGGCCGAGCTGCTGCCCGGCTTCGAGGCCATGGACAGCCAGGCCGAGTTCGACCGCGTGCTCTTCGACGGTGGCGAGTTCGGTACCGGCGCCATGGTGGGCAGCATCGAGGAGCAGGAGTACCTGGGGCTGCCGGGTCTGCTGGAGCCCGAGCAGGTGACCGCCCTGCTGCGCCAGCGCCAGGACAAGCAGATCGCCTCCCAGAAGAAGCAGGCCGCCGCCGAGGCGCAGAGGCGGAAGAACTCAGGCGTCGACGACGCCCGGCGTCGGGCAGCTGCCCGTAAGGAGCTCTCCCAGCTGGTGGCCGCGTGGGCCCGCCGTTCGAGCCGGCCCCACGGCGTCGTCCACAACGAGCTCCGACGCGTGTGCGGGGGGCCGGAGGTCGCGGCGGCGTCCACCGAGGAGATCGAGAGGCGCATCCAGACTCTGCGGCGCTGGTTCGTCGGCAAGCGCTGACAAGCAGCGCTGACTGGTGGCCGGAGGCGCCTCTGCCGCCGGTCAGCGTCGGGTGGCGCCTCGCCCGTCGAGGTCGACGTGGCGGGTCGGCAGTGCCGACTCACCGTCACTCAGGCGCCAGGCGTTATAGGGGAGCTCGGCGCGGGAAGCCCGGTGCCGCTCCGCCGCCGCGCTCAAGGCCTCCTTGCCGCGGTGCTCCTCGATGATCCTGCCCTCATCGACCAGGAGCACCTGAAGCGGTCGGGCGCCGGCCTGGCTCAACGCCGACAGTCCCTGCTCCTGCGAGCTGGAGGAGACCACCAGCTCTCGGCGGCTGTGCCCTCGGAGGTGAGGATGCGGCCGGCCCACTTGCGGCCACCCACGGTGGACTTGCCGCCCGAGGAGAACTTGGCGACCTCCTCCATGGTGCCGTCGGCGCCCTCGCGCTCCACCAGTTTGTAGACGAGCGCCGCGGTCGGGCGCCCCGAGCCCGTGACGAGCTTGGTGCCCACGCCGTAGGAGTCCACGGGGGCCGCCCCCCAGTGCCGCGATGGCGTGCTCGTCGAGGTCGTTGGTGACGGTGATCCTTGTCGACGTCGCCCCCAGGGCGTCGAGCTGGGCGCGCACCTTGAAGGCCTCGGCCACCAGGTCGCCGGAGTCCAGGCGCACCGCCCGAGCTCGCCACCGGCGGCGCGGGCCGCCTTGACCGCCCGCTCCACGCCGGTGGTGATGTCATAGGTGTCCACCAGGATCGTGGTGCTCGGTCCGAGACTGGCCACCTGCGCGGCGAAGGCATCCTCCTCCGTGTCGTGCAGGAGGGTGAAGGAGTGCGCCGAGGTCCCCACCGTGGGAATGCCGTAGAGGAGTCCCGCCTCCAGGTTGCTCGTTCCCACGAAACCGCCGACGACCGAGGCCCTGGCCGCGGCCACGGCCGCCTGCTCATGGCCGCGGCGCGCCCCGAAGTCCACGCAGGGGCGTCCGTGGGCGGCGATAGTCATGCGGGAGGCGGCTGAAGCGACGGCGCAGTCGTAGTTGTAGATCGACAGGGCGAGGGTCTCCAGGATGCAGGCCTCGGCGAATGTGCCCTCCACGGTCAGCAGCGGAGAGCCTGCGAAGTAGCACTCGCCCTCGGCGTAGCCGCGGATCGTCCCGGTGAAGCGGTAGCCGCGCAGGAAGTCCAGGGTCTCGTCGTTGACGACCTCGGCGCGGTGCAGGAAGTCGATCTGGGAGGGGGTGAACGTGAAGGCCTCGATGGCGTCCAGCAGTCGGCCGGTGCCCGCGACGACACCGAAGCGACGCGACCCGGGGAGCCTGCGGCCGAAGAGCTCGAAGACGCTGCGCCGTGCGGCGGCCCCCGATGCCAGTGCTCCCTGCAGCATCGTGAGCTCGTACATGTCGGTCAGCAGCGAGGTCGAGGCCGCGGACCCGTCCATGGAGGCGGCGGTGGATTCGGCAGTGGGCATGTAGCTGTTCACGGGAACAACCTATCGCGGCTCACCGCTACCCTGGTGGTATGAGCACCTCGTTGCCCGTTGTGAAACCGGAGACCCTGGAGGAGTCGCGTGTCCGTGCCCAGCGCCTGTGGTGCACCGTGGTCCACGATGATCCGATCAACACGATGAGCTATGTGACCTGGGTGTTCCACTCCTACTTCGGCTTCTCACTGCCTGTGGCCGAGGCGCGGATGATGCAGGTGCACACCGCCGGCCGCGCCGTGGTCTCCCGAGGGGCCCGCGAGCGCATGGAGGTCGATGTCACGGCGATGCACGGCTACGGTCTGCGCGCCACCATCGAGCCGATGGGTGAGGACGCCGACGCCTCCGCGGACGATTCCTCAGGAGGGCGCTGATGCGAGCCTTCCGCCGAGTCCCCGAGGGGCTGGCCTGCGGCCTTGACGACTGGGAGCGCGAGCTCATCGCCAGGTTGGCACTGGAGGTCCGGGGCCTTCTCAAGCGGATGCCCCCTGCGCCGAGGACGCCTGCGAGTCCGAGACCTCCTCGCCGTCCCGCCCCGACCCGGTGCGCCCGGGGGAGAGCGAGCGGGATCGTGAGGTCCTGGAGGCCCTGGACTTCGACCTCGATGCGCCAATCAATCACGTTCATGCCGGTCGTCCGAACGCGGATCCTGTCATCGCCGTCCTGCTTCCGCAGGCCTCGGAGGATTCCCTCACCTCGATGGAGGTCAGCAGCCTGACTCGTGCGCGCCTGCGGGTGACAAGGTCGACCGCCTGGTGCGCCTGGCCGCCGAGCTGCGGGAGCCGTCGGGCCCCGGGGAGACAGTGCTTGTGGCCCCGGGTCAGGAGTCCGACTGGCTGGGGGCGACCAATGACATCCGGCTCGTGCTGGCCCAGCGGCTGGGTATCGAGTCGGCTCAGGACGCCGAGCGAGTTCACACAGCCGCCTTCCAGGAGCTCCCCGAGGAGGAGACGTCTCGCGAGCAGTGGTACCGGGGGACGGCGCTCGTCTACGACATGATCACCTGGTGGCAGGAATCACTGGTATCCGCGCTGTTCGGGGGCACAGGGCCCGCATAGTCTCGCGGTGTGAATGATGCTCCGATCGGGATGTTTGACTCTGGGGTCGGTGGCCTCACCGTCGCCCGTTCTGTCCTCGACCAGCTGCCCCATGAGCAGGTGCTCTACATCGGAGACACCGCCAACGGTCCCTACGGCCCCCGAGACATCGCCGAGGTCCGGTCCCTGGCTCTGAGCATCATGGACGAGCTCGTGGACCGCGGGGTCAAGCTGCTCGTCATCGCCTGCAACACCGCTTCCGCGGCCGTCCTGCACGATGCGCGTGAACGCTACACCCTGGGGCGGGGCGTCCCGGTCATCGAGGTCATCCACCCGGCGGCACGTACGGCGGCCCGAGTGACCCGCAACGGCAGGTGGGCCTGATCGCCACCCGTGGGACGGTTGACTCCCGAGCCTATGACGACGCGCTTCAGGCCGTTCCCGGCGTCGAGCTCGTCTCACAGGCGTGTCCGCGTTTCGTCGATCTGGCCGAGCGGGGGGTGACCACCGGCCCCGAGGTGCTCGACGTCGCCGAGGAGTACCTGGCTCCCATCAAGGCCGCCGGCGTGGACACCCTCATCCTCGGCTGCACCCACTACCCCCTGCTGGTGGGGCCGATCTCCTACGTCATGGGGGAGGACGTGGCCCTGGTGACATCCTCGGACGAGACCGCCAAGGACGTCTACCGGGCACTGGCAGGCAAGAACCTTCTGCGCGGACCCGACGCCCCCGAACCTCGCCATGACTTCGCCTCCACCGGCGACCCGGAGGCCTTCTCCGTCCTGGCCCGGCGCTTCCTCGGCCCCGAGGTTGCCGCCGTCGAGCGTGTCGCCTTCTCCTCCGGGGCAGTGGACGCCCCTGTCGAGCTGCCCCGGCTCTCCTCACCTCCCACCGCCCATCAAGGATCTGCATGAGACTTACGATTATCGGTTGCTCGGGCTCCATGTCGGGTCCCCAGTCCTCGGCCTCCTCCCTACTTGGTGCAGGCCGACGGAGTTGACGCCGACGGCGCACCGCGCACCTACTCGATCGTGCTGGATCTCGGGCCGGGATCAATGGGGCAGCTGCTGCGCCACCTCGATCCCGCCGAGCTCGACGCCATTGCCATCTCCCACTGCCACGCCGATCACATGGTCGACCTGGTGGGCATGCACGTCTACCGGCGCTGGCTGCCCACGGGGGCGCTCGGGCCGGTCGCCTGCCTGGGGCCCTCGGAGCTGTTGGAGCGTCTGCAGGGAGTTGATGGTGTCCCGCCCAGTGAGCGCTACGCCACGGAGTTCGGCTTCGTCACCGCTGTGCCGGGCAGGTCCTACAGCGTGGGCCCCCTGGTGATCTCACCCTTCGAGGCGCTTCATCCCGTGGAGGCCTATGGTTACCGGATCGAGGGCCCCAGTGAGGAGGACCCCTCCCGTCAGGTCAGCCTGGCCTTCACCGGGGACACGGACATCTGCCAGACCATGAGCGACATGGCTCAGGGAGTGGACCTCCTCCTGGCCGAGGCGGCCTTCGTCGAGGGCCGCGACACCGTGGGCGGCATGCATATGACGGGGCGTCGCGCTGGTGAGCTCGCCGCCCAGGCCGGTGCGGGGCACCTTGTTCTCACCCACATCCAGCCCTGGACGGATCCGGCCGTTCCTCTCAAGGAGGCCGCAGCCGTCTACTCCGGCCCGTTGGAGGCGGCGACGGCGGACGCCGTCTGGGAGCTGTGAGCGCTGACGGGGACGATCGCCCCACTCAACGACGACAGGTCTCCTTCAGCCCGGCTCTTCCCGATGGAGTGGACTGCCCCTGGACCCGTGGCAGGCGGACCCGCTGGTGGCTGGTGGTTCCCGCGGACCTGGTGGCAGTGGCGCTCGTGGCCCTGTTCGGCGCCGCCTCCACCCGCAGCCTGGGGCAGGTTCCCGCGTCCCTGTGGCAGGCGGGTGCGGGCCTCGTCGTCGCCTGGGTCGTGACCTGGCTGCTGCGGCGCTCTCGCCCCGATCATCTGGAGATGGCGTTGCCCGAGGGGCTTATCATCGTGGGGATCAGCTGGTTGGTATGGGTCGTGCTGCGCCACGTGACGTCAGCATTCAACGACGTTTCCGCCATGGCCTCCTGGGCGGTGATGACCGGGGCCTTCCTCCTGGTGTTCCTGGGAGGATGGAGATGGCTCTACGGCTACGTGCGCGCCCACGACTCCTTGACTCCCAGGCCCGTGGCGCGTCGCCTCGCCGAGCAGGAGCAGGCAGGGCCTGAGCACCGGCGTGCCCACTGGGTGCCCGGCAAGTGAGATGCGACCGGCTAGCTACTGGTTCAGGAGCTCGGCCAGGACCGGTGCCAGGGCACGGAAGGCCTGCCCCCGGTGGGAGATGGCGTGCTTGTCCTCAGACGTCATCTGGGCGGTGGTCCGGCCCCGACAGCCAGGCTCGTCCTCCTGGACGGGCACGAAGATCGGATCGTAGCCGAATCCCCCCTCCCCCAGGGGGGAGCAGGTCAGGCGCCCCTCCATGGAGCGCTCGATGGTGGTGACCTGCTCCGGCCCCCTGCCGGAAGCCGGCTGGACCAAGACCGCGGCACAGGTGAAGCGCGCGCTGCGGTGCGGGTCGGCGACGTCGGCCAGCTGGGCCAGGAGCAGCTGAAGGTTCGCGGTGTCGTCACCGTGCTGGCCGCTCCAGCGCGCCGAGAAGATCCCCGGCGCTCCGCCCAGGACGTCGACGCACAGGCCCGAGTCGTCGGCGACCGCGGGCAGGCCCGTGGCACCGGCCAGGGCTCGGGCCTTGAGCAGGGCGTTGTCAGCGAAGGACAGGCCGTCCTCCACCGGCTCCGGTGCCTGGAGGGAGGCGGCTGAAATGATGGAGCCGGGATCCAGTCCCGGTACGAGCGGTGTCAGGATCTGTCGCAGCTCGTTCAGCTTGCCGGCGTTGTGGGTGGCCAGGACGAGCCGGGAGCCAGCGGGCACCTGGATCCGGTCCGTGAGCGGGGTGGCGCCTTCGGCGTCTGATGAGGCACTCACGGCTCAGACCTCCGCGGGCTGGGACGAGGACTGAGGGGAGGACACGGTGAAGGGCTCGCCGCTGGGGCCGGCCAGGGCCTGGCGCTGGAGCGCCGCCAGCCGGCTGTTACCGACGGCGGCCAGGTCAAGCAGCTCTCCGAGCTCGGAGCGGTCGAAGGGGGCGTGCTCGGCGGTGCCCTGGACCTCGATGAAGCGGCCGTCCCCGGTCTGGACGACATTCATGTCGGTCTGGGCGCGCACGTCCTCTCATAAGGCAGGTCGAGGCAGGGGACGCCGTCGATGATCCCCACCGAGATGGCGGACAGGGAGTCGGAGAGCACTGGCTTGCCGGGGCGGGCCTTGATAAGGCCGCGCTGCGTGCCCCAGGCGACGGCATCGGCCAGGGCCACATAGGCGCCGGTGATCGCCGCGGTGCGGGTACCGCCGTCGGCCTGCAGCACGTCGCAGTCCAGGGCGATCGTGTTCTCACCCAGTGCGGCGACGTCGATGATGCCGCGCAGGCTGCGGCCGATGAGGCGGGAGATCTCGTGGGTGCGGCCTCCGACCTTCCCCCGCACGGACTCCCGGCCGGAGCGCTCCGACCCGGCCCGGGGGAGCATGGCGTACTCGGCGGTCACCCAGCCCTCGCCACTGCCCTTGCGCCAACGCGGAACGCCCTCGGTGAAGGATGCGGCGCACAGGACCCGGGTGCGCCCGAAGGACACCAGGACCGATCCCTCGGCGTGGTCGAGCCAGTGGCGGGTCATGGTCACGGGACGCAGCTCGTCGACGGCGCGGCCGTCCTTGCGAGTGAAGGGGGGCAGTTGTCATGGGCTCAGGCTACCCGGCGGCCAACGGGCCTCGGGGCTGCTCCGTACTTCGGGATGCCCAATGTCTGTAGTCCGCGACGGTGGTCAGGCGGTAGCGTTCGTTACGATATCTGTTCCGGTCCGGAGCTGACGGAGACACCGAGGAGAACACCTATGACCTATGTCAACATCACCGCGCTGACCTTCCCCGAGGGCGCCCAGGCCGAGATCGAGAAGCGCTTCGCCGCACGGAAGCGAGGTGTTGATACCTCGCAGGGCTTCCAGGGCTTCGAGCTGCTGCGCCCGGTGGTCGGAGAGGACCGCTACTTCGTGGTGACCCGGTGGGACACGCGTGAGGACTACGAGCGCTGGAGCGCGGCGCGGCCCGCCGGCGGGCACGAGGACGACAAGCGCCGGGGCATGAACGTGGAGGTCCTCGGTTTCGAGGTCGTCCAGCACGAGGAGTGACTCAGGGAGCCGGGGAGGGCGCCGTGACGAAGACCGACTCCGGCACGCCGCACCGGGCGTAGACGAGCTGGCAGGCGTGGCAGGGGCCGAAGGCCTTGGTCGGGGTCTGGATCTTCACCCGGGTGACGGTCTCGGGGAGGCGCTCGATGCCGAACTCGGCGGCGCTCTGCTGGAGCATCTTGTATGCGGCATCGACCTGGTAGGACCACTGCGCGAAGGTCCCGCCACCGCGGATGGCGTGATCGAGCCAGGTATCGTACCAGGCGATGAAGCTCGGGGCCACGCGGGTGAAGCCGTCGTCGCAGGCCCGTGAGTCCAGCCAGACGCTGCCGTCGTAGGGGCTCATGCGCCACTCGGCGCCGCAGCCGGCATCGGCCAGGTGGATGCCTCCGTCGTCGGCAGGGTAGACGTCCAGCCCGTAGCCGGGGCCGGCGCCTGAGCCCGCGATGGTGCTGAGGAACCAGCGCAGGTCCTCCGGCAGTGAGAGTCCCGCAGGAAGGTTCGGCGGCCCCAGCCGCATGCCGTGGTGGCGGCCGCCGAGCCAGCCGGCTTCGCTACCGGGATCGCAGGAGGTCGCGGAGATGAGGTTGAGGGTGTGCTGGAGCCCATCCCTTGTCAACGGAGGAGCGGGTTCCAGGGGCATGAGCACCGACCACTCCCGGAGCATGCGGTGGCCACCGGGCTCGGGCGGGATCGCGTCCAGGACGCTGCGTCCCGCGAGCCAGTCGGCGCCGGCGAACTTGAGCTCGGTGATCGAGCGGGGGCCGATGGCCGCGTAGCAGCCCAGTGCCACTGCCTCATCGGAGCGAGTGGCGGGAATCAAGGGACTGGCGAGTACCCGGTCGGTCAGGGCACGGGGACCACCCAACCGTTGGCGGTAGGCCTCCACCTCCTCCATCGGCATATTCATGCTGCGGTCGAGATGGCCGGTGACCACCCGGTAGCGCCTGCCTCCCACCGTGGCTTCGTACTGCTCGACGTCGGGATTGTCAGAATCGATGAGGTCTGGGCGGCCGATTCCGGTCAACAGGACCGGGCCGAAGGCGCAGGCCCAGTTGCATCCGGCGGCGACAACCGACTCCATCTGGCTGGAGCCGTAGCCGCTGGCCGTGACCAGGACCCGTCTGCTCCCGAAGGCGCCTCCGCTGATCTGAAGGAAGATGAACGCGCCGTACGGCGTGTGGTCCTGAATCTCGTCAATGACGCACTCGATGGTGGGGGAGGCCCTCGCCCAACCGGACCGTCTGGGCGTCATGGATGGCCTCGGTCGTAGCTCCTCGGAAGTGTCTGGCGATCGTCTGCGCCAGCACGACGTCGAGTGCGGGGGAGTCCGGACTGACGGAGTTCTCTGTCATCGATGCCTCGGATCAGGTCGGCGGAAGCGGCAGGTGTCGGAGCAGACGAAGAAGACAGGGCCTCCTGTCAGAGCATGGAAGCCCTCATGGTTCTGGGAACTGAGATCTGCACACCTGAGCAGCATTTAACCAAAGAGTGGCTGCTTCCGCTCGCCTTCCGCAAGCGTCTCATCACGGGCGAGGTGGCTACGGAATCGAGCGGGTCTAGTGCAGCATCTACCGAGGAGGCTAGCGAGACCGCGACCGTCGGCAGCATACGCAACGAGGTCTGTTGTCCGACGAGTGCGACGAGCCTTAACTTGAATTGCCTCGGGGTTGATGGAGGCAGTAATCCTTCCGCGCCATCAATGCCTCTATCAAACCCGGCGCAATTCACTCGGCGGCAGTGGGTGTAGGCGGAGCGATGCGCGTACACCAACAGTTGCCTGAGCCTCCAACCCCGCTGGTAAAGTGGGGAAGGAGCCGAGATCAGGGCGCTGCCCTGCGGCTGATCCTTGGGTGCTGTAGGCCTTGCAGATGGGGTTTTCGAAGCCTTTGTTTATGCTGTATTCCAAGGTGGTTCTTGTTTGTGATTTGGGACTGTCGCGCCGCGGTCAGTCTCAGGGGGGGGGGGGGGCAGGTATGGATTGAAATCGTCAGTTCATAGTCAGTGAAGGTAACCTCAGGCACATGGAGGTTGCTTGAGGCGGGTTGTGTAAGAACTCCCGTTATCAGGGTGGCTCACCCCTCACTTAACGCAAAGAACACCCGCTAACCTCAACCATGCACTTTAGTGGGCGTCGACTACTGCATTCTCAAGTGTGAGGAGTTGGGGTGTAGGGAAAATCAAAATATCGACATCGCAGTCTCGTAGTTGAAAGGAGTTTCGGGAGTCACTAGAAAGTGAATGCAGTGAATGGTGTCATAGCAGACAAGGCGGTTGCTGGGCTGCTTTGGATACTTGTCATGCACCAGTAACTACATGAGTTGCTGCTTGTGTTTCATCTCTCTTGAATGCCTTTTTTGTTGCGCGGAGCTAATTGAATGCACTCAAACAGTCCATAAAGGAAAATAATGGCGAGTAAGGCTGCTGGTGTTGCAAATACCCATCCCCACCATGTCTTTTGTCGGGCCAGCCAAAGTGTGAGATATCCGAGACATGGGGCTAGGGTTAGTGATACCGCTGCCATGGGCCAATCTCTTCTCCATTCGCGTTGATCGGCTAGTTCTGCAATCTCCTCCTCAAGCAGAGACTGCATCATCTTGTGGCTGGCAGATCCTTCTGGCAGATTCTTGAGAATCTCCGATTCTTCGCGAATAGATGTCCGCCGTCCTCCGTCTGACTTAAGTAAGCCAGCCAGAGCTGTTGCTAGGGTGATTAGGGCGGTTGTTACTTTAATTAAATTATCCCAGTTCATGTCAAACACAAATGTCGATCCTTTGGTTGCTTAGAGAATTTTTCCGTCCGTTGACTTTTTATCTTCTTGAAGTTGTCTCCTATGTCTGACTGGGGTGTGATCTGGGGGCGTCTCGATCTAATGGGGTTTAGAATAACTTGTTTTGCGTTTTCTGTAAGGTGTGCCGTTTCGGTTTGGGGTTCCCTCACCCCCTAGAAGTGTGCTCTGATCGCGTAGGTCGGTGTCGGTCCTGAGGTGGCGTATCCAGCGGGTCTCACTGGTGTAGCCCAGCAGGGCCTGTACGACCGCCAGCGTGATGATCTCGGCGTCGCTGGTCACCGCAGTGATACCGACTTGTGGGCGTGGTGGCAGGACCTCGGGATGGTCCTTCAGCAGATCATCGACAGTGACGTACAGTGCGGTGGCGAGGGCCTCCAGGCCGGTGTCCATGACAGAGCCGTCCTTCCCAGCAGAAGCGGTGAGATCTGGTGTAACACCACCGATCCTGCGAGGCCCTCACCCCATCGCCCAGCACCCACGCCGACCCACACCCCCTGGACTTACTCATCTAGTGGAAGTGCGTCTCAAGGTCGCCTGGAGCGTGCGTGGTGCGGATCCCGGATGATGAACCGCAGTCTTGCTCGTCCAGGGCCGCCAGGTTGGCAGCCGAGAGTATTCTGGCGTTGGTGGCCACTACGAGATCTTCGATACCGTGGGCGGCCTGGAGGCCTCCATCACGGGGAGGGGAGTGGTGGTCTTGGCCCGATTGCTCTCCCAACACCCAATCTGGAGAGGGAGCCTGGCGCAGTCGGTCAGCAGTCCGACGTGACCGGGGGATTGTCCCAACGCTCCTTGCAGACAGCGACTGAATCGCTCCAGGGTGAGTGGAGCTGGTGAGCCTTCCGTGTCATGCCTGTTTTCATCAAACCCGGGGCGATTCACCGCCCACCGCTGACGATGGGCCCATGAGCTCCACAACACGAACAACGCCCACCCTGGTGGGTGAGCGTTGTTCATCATCTGGAACCGCATCCCAGCCTGTTTCGACTGGGGTGGGTTCGGGTAAGAGCTTGTTGGTACAACTCCGCACCATCGACTCTAACAACCTGATGGTGCTGCTGGACTTCCGAAGGAAGTTGGCCGCCGGTGAGGGCGGCCAGGTGTGTACCGGCCCCAATGTAGCGCATCCGCCGGCTACTGACGGGTCGGATGGAGCGGTGGGCGATGCGGACGAGCCCAAGCCGTCTCACGGGGCAGATGCGGCAGAGCCAGAAGGTGAGTCCCTGCAGCGACGATGCGCCGCACCGGCCACCAGCGTGGGGGAGCGGCCAAACGATGAGAGTGATGCGCCCGACACCGTGCCACGGTCGCCGCGTGTGGTCGACCGCATCAAGCAGACGAAGTCCGGCCCCTGACGCCGGAGCAGCGCCAGCAGATGGTCGACCTGTACCGCGCTGGCGTTCCCGTCAAGGAGATCGTTCAGCAGACGGGCGTCAATCGCTCGACGGTCTACCGGCTGCGTGGGCAAGCAGGGCTGGAACGCAACCACCGCTTCACCGACGAAGACCGTGCCCAGGCGATCCTCCTCCGCCAGCAAGGCCTGGCCATCGCTGAGATCGCCAAGCATCTGGGCTTCAGCCGCATGACCATCGGGCGCTACCTGGCGGCTGCTCACCAGGAGTGACGGCAGCGGCGAGCAGTGTCTCCATCGCCGAAGAGCGTCACACTGCCGCCTGGAGCGCCGACGGCCTTCGCCACGGCTCACTCAAGGCTGGTGTGCCGTCGTGGGCATCCCGTCACGGCCGGTAGAACGGTACCGGTCGCCAGGAAAGTGTTTTAGAACTCGTTGTTGGAAGGCCGACGCAGCACGTGCTCATTCATTTCATCCTCGCAGTATGCCAAAATTGCGTAAAACTATTGACAACTCAACCGAGAAGCCTATAATCATAGGTAGACACAGTTGATCGCCGTGTCACCAAGAAATCTCCGGCAAGTAGTTTCTAGGCTGCACCGCGGGAGATTTTTATTTTATGGCGATTATCGTGGATGACGTTCAAATGTCGACATGAAGTCTCGGCGATCACTGCGCTTGTCTTCTTTGATTTGGACACAAAAGTAGGTGCCATCTTTCGTTATGCCGTAGAAACGATGGAGCAACACGTGTTGGTCGTCTTCTTTGACGATAGTTTCTGGAGTGATGCGTGAGTTTCGTATCAGGTCAAGCGCCGCCTTGTAGAAGCGGAGCCGTTTTGTCTGCTCTTTCTGATGCTTGTCTGTCAGGTGGGGCCAAAATACATCGAGGAAGATCTTGCTGCCGTTAAAGTACTTGGATCTGATGTAGGGCTGGCGCTTGGTGGCATGGGCGACGTCGTTGTATTCCCGACGCGCTTTCTTATACACCTCGCTGCGTGACGTTCCGGATAAGGTGCGATATTTGGAATTGTATATGTTAACTTTCGGCATTACTCCATTCAGTATACAATGAATACAGCACTATGAGAAGGCTCGAAACGGTATCGCAGTGCAGGTTTGGTGCCGACACAGGACTGCTAATGGCATGCTTGCATCCAAGCGCGACAGGTTCTTGTATAGCGCATCAAGCCTGTCAATCAAACTTGTGTGACAATTCTCCTCCAAAGTATCGTTCTCGAGAAGATTTGAGAAGCGTTGCAGGAGTCCAATGAGGAGTGCTTCTAGCGGGAGGGGTCGGGTTTTTAAAGATTCGACTCCTCCGCTCATCACATTGCTCAGCAAATTCTTCTGTGAGGGAGCGTCTTGCCTCTAGATTGCCGGTACAGTCGTAGTCGTAGGTATCGATCTCGGCTAACACAAACGCCATAAACCTGCGGAGGCGTTCATCGAATTTGCGTTCTGCATAGAAAGGAGAGTTTCCCCACTCAGAGATTTCTGGGTCGATAGTCAGTCGTGGGTTGACGCTAACTCCTTCAGCCGATTCTGAATCAGGGAAAGTTAGTCGAGCTAAGTCGCAATATCCGGACTCAAGCATCCTCTCTCCCCATTCCCATCTAGGTTCTACTCCGCTTGGAATATGGGTGATCGGATCTGCTGTAACGATTCGAGCCGCCCAAATAGTTAATCGGCGGTGGCGATCTATACGAGCTAGCCTATTGATCCAACCCTAGATAGTTAGCATCAACGTCAGAGGCGAATGGTTGCATGGTTCGCAGCAATTCCAGTTGGTGCTGCGGGAGTACTGACAACTTTTTGGGAGGTGCGTTTCCAGGAATTTTGGCTATCGCAAATTGGGTACTGGAGGCGATCTTCGTGTGGAGGGGTAGTCTACCCGAAGAATAGGCTGCAGCTGCCCAAATAATGTAATCGAGAGCCGACCTAAGATTATACAGCCACTCTCCAAACAGCGCAGGAAGTTCCTGGGGAAATTCTTCATATTGCTCCACTGTGAGGATATATTCCGTGGCGTTGGTGCGCGTTAAGTGCGCAGCAAAGGGGTGTGGCTCCAAAAACTCATTCCAACACTCGATCATCTCTCTGGAATGAACTTTCGCTCTTTCAACTCGGTGGCGTGCTGGCTTAAATAAATTCACTTCATTCTTTCCGTAGGTGCGTACGGTCGCGTCCTGAGCTTCTCCGCAAAGGGTTATCGCCGTCGCTAGCCAGCCTGGCGTCATCGCATCCGTCTGGTTTCGTACCGAGACTGCTTCATCGTACGTCGGCAGCTTACCTGTAGATATTATCGTCATCTACAATTTAATTTTTATCTACGAATATAATTCAACTCGACAATTCCATTATTTGTTATCGTGTTGATTAATTTCAATTTATGTTCCGCATCATTTTTGGCTAAATAATTTTATACCATTCCCTAAAATTGTCGGAACAATGGATATAAGATACTCATCAATCACATCTGAAGAAATGGCTTGTTGAACTAAGTCTGCTCCTCCACATATCCAAATATATTTTCCTTCAACCCCTTTTAATTTCTTGATCAATTCCTCCAAATTATCACTTGTAAAAATGATCTTATCGGAATCTTGTTGTTCTCGGTGAGTGAAAACATAAGTCAATAAATTGTCATAAACCCAATTATCGGGGGATAACTCAGTTATTATCTGATTGTAAGTATTCCAACCCATCAGAACTGTGTCTATATTTTTTATAAACTCAGAATAGGTACTTTCGTTTTCTAAACAATCTTCATGGCCTTGCAGAAAAGCGACACCCCCATTTTTATCAGCAATATAGCCATCTACACTCATAGCTATAAACAGTTTTACTTTTCTCATATCTTAACCTCAACTTCTAATTTTTTTCTCTAAATATTTTTAGGATATTATACCATTTTCAGAGCGTCTGTTTTTCTTTATTCTTTCCGCTGGGCTTGCACTATCTTTAACAGCTTATCTTGAAAGGTATCTTTGCTCTTTTTATCAAAATATATCTCGGTTACAAAGGTCTTTCCGTTCATCTTTTTTGTTAGAACACCATCAGGCTTGCCTCTACCCTGCGCCTTTGCTGTACTCGCAGATCGCAGTCTGGTAACGGGGTTGCGTATCCCTGCCATCGCTGGCAAACCCTCGAAGGGATCGAGCTCTTCTCCTACACCTCCAACCCACTCACCAGCCCACCGGCGTCGGTGTCGAGGGCGGTGGCGATGCGGAGGATGTTGTGGAGGCTGAGGTTGCGTTGGCCGCGTTCGACCTGGCCGATGTACGACCAGTGCAGGGTGGTGCGCTCGGCCAGCTTCTCCTGGGACAGGCCCAGCTGCTCGCGGCGGGCGCGCACACGCCGGCCAAACTCACCAGTGGCTGGTGAGAGCGGCGGCTTGCGGTCGGTGGGCACGGCACCATCTCAACCGGCCGAAAACTCCCAATCCAGAGACTATGTATCTCAGGATGATGTATCCTGTCGTTGTCCGTAGCGGTTGAGTAGTGAGGAGGTGGATGAGATGGACGGCGGAAGCTGACTACCCCCAGGAACTAGCCCTCTCTCGAGGAGGCGACTGCCTCAGGCTGCTTGGTCTGGGGCAGCTCGTCGTTGGTCGCCCACGTGAAGGCCACACCAGACCGGGGGGAGGAGCCAGCTAGAGGCCTCGACTGCGATGACCTTGCCCGGTACTGCCTCAGGTGAGCGAGTGATATGAGCGGGTGGCGTCGGTGAGATGGTGTCACTGACCTGAACTTCGGCAATATTGGTGTCGGTGTAGTCCAATCGCAGTGACCAGCCCCGCGTCGGCTGCGCGACGGCGAAGTACAGCCGGTGGCTCCACTGCGGGGTGATGGTGCGGAAGACCTGACGAATGCGAACCGGCTTGCCGCTCCTGGCTTCTTCGTCCAGGTCAACGCTATAGGTCTGGCCGGTAGCACGGGTACTACGACGGATCGGCTGTGGCCGGCCATCGACGGTCAGCTCCAGCAGTTCGTATGCCTCCCGGCGGCGGGCGTCCATGCCGGGGCGCGGTGCCATGAACCAGGTAGAGGTTGCCGGTACGTCCTGGCGCAGCTCGTTGTACTCATCCTGGTCAGACACACACGCGAAGCGCCGGGTGGCACTGCTGGGCACGGTGGTGTACTCCCACTCCACCGTGACGTCCAGCAGAGGAGTACCTGCGGTACTCCTCTCTACTGCAGTAGAGAGCCGAACGCGCACCGCCACGTCGTACCACCGCTCAGCGGCGCGGATGGCTTGGTCGCGGATGTCGCGGTAGATCTCCCGAGCGAACTGCTCATCGCCCAGGCGTAGGGCCATCACGTTAGCGGCGATGTCGTCCAGCAGCTCCGGCGTGGCCACGCGCTTCAAGTCCTCTGGGTGGATGGCGAAGCCCTCCACCACCGCATCACGCATCGCTGGAGCCTCCTCGCGGATGATCTGGCGGAAGCGAGCCAGCGTGTGCGCCTCCTGGTCTCGCCGGAAGGTGTACTCGAAGAACGTCGAGAGTAGCCCCGCACCGAACAGCGTCCCACCCAGCTCGCCCAGCGGCAGGCATGCAGCCACTGCCAACTTTCCAGCTGCAGCGGAGTCAGCCAGGCGTTGAGCATCATGAGGAGGATGCCGGCCAGGGTCAGCGAGACGGCCAACAGCGCGGCTTTGAGCCGACGGAGGCGGTGGTGGGGAGAGAGGACGTTGTCGGACATTACATTATTGATTTTAGCACTTTTATAATCCGGATAAAATATACTGGGACGTAATTTTTTAGGTTGGTACTTCCTGTTACTGGACAAGTTATACTGACTTGAAAGCGTGAGAGGGGTGCTCTGAGGTCGAGAAGGTGCTCATCACTCTTAAAGCAAAGCGCCAACGTGAATCGCCAGCGCAGCTGGCAATAGCTGATCAGTCCGTCAAATGAGGAGTTGTGAAACAATTGAACGATGATGGACACTACTGTCCAATTGATCTCGATGTTCCGTTCGTATTGGCTGAAACGCCCCCCGATTACAATTCGATTCCTTACTACTGGCGGCGCGTCTCGGGTGCAGGCTACTGCAAAGCCGCATACACGCCAATAATTGGTTCCCGAAGAAATCTTAAAACATTTGGGAAACGGTCTGTCGCATTCGAGGCGCTACCTGAACCCGACAATCCGTTTGACCCCTGCGCGGTGCGGCTAGAGCTTAATGGTAAGAAGGCAGGATATGTGAACGCCGGTGCTGCACCAAAAGTGTATTCCATAGCACGATACTGGCAAATGCAAGGGAAAAAGTGTCTACTTCCTGGAATATTTTGGACAGACGCATATAAAGGATGTCGAGGCTTCGATTTAAACTCCTGGGTGGCGCTTCCAACTGTTCAAGAGGTGAAAAATCATGTCCCTGTCGATCTCATAACACGAGAGCTTATTGCGTGGTGGAAGAATGCCCCGCAAGATATACGCGACGACCTTGAAGAATCTAACTTCCACCTGTCTCACAAGGTCTATCATCATCTCACCGATAATCATCATCTCATTCCGCACGTTCCTCTAGAAGGACCAGCTGAGGGGCCTTCGCCCTTGGTCGTCAACTGGGCGCTCGCCGAAATTCGCAGCATGTTCTACGAAGAGAAGGCAGTAAAACGAGCCTTGGAGCGACAGCAGTTCGAGGCGGATGTTGTGGAAAGTTCGTGCAGGCATGAGCTATACGGCCGTGGCCAGAGCTCTGGGCGTCAGCCCGCCAACGGTCTCGAAGATAGCAAAGAAACATGGAATCCAAAGCACCCGTAATGCTACTGACGCTGCTCGGATAGTCGAGCGGCGCCGTACTGCGTTGTCGCTTCAGTCGTCAGGCATGTCTGTTGCCGAAGTGGGGGAAGCGATGGGTGTCAGTGCCCGCTCGGCCGAGAAGTTACTCGGAGATGGCAGGTTTTACGCGTCACCCAGAGACTATCCGGAGCGGCTGCGCTTAGCGGAGCGCCAATTTCGTGAGCAACTAGCGCGTGACGGAAAGGTGTCAGAACGTCAGAAGCGGCAGGCGCGTCGAGATGCGGCCGTTTTGGTGTATTTGAGAAAAGAGCAACCGCAGAACTAAGGTTGATGCAGGATGTAGTGAACCGAGCAATAGAAACGTCGTTATTAAGAAAATAATACTAGAAATGAATATGATATGAGCAAAGAAACAACTCCACTGGGCGATGACGAGAGGGACAATGAAGCCTCTCGCGAAGACGATGAATCCGTCGATTCGATGATGGATGCTATAGAAGCGGATGAGGGTGATGGTGTTCGAATGACATTGCGAGAGATGCAAGAAGCAATCAATGACGAGTCTCATCCTCAGCATGAAGAAGCATTGAGACAGAGCAAGAAGCTTGCCGACGCCCTGAAGCCTGCTATGCGAGCACTTAATGAACGTGTGGCGAGACAAATTTCACGAATAAGAGTGCCAGTAAGTTTTGATCCTAAAATGGTCATACAGAACGAATCATTCAAAAAGATCGTTGAATCAACTCCTCCGATGACAAGTATGATGCCAAAAATCCATATGGAGCATGCGTCAGTATTCCCAAAGTCAGTCTTTATTCCGCCCACTATTGAGGTTCAACATCGGCGTAACTTTGAGGAGACGCTAGACAACGTCGCTGACGCTGTTCAGGAGCGCGATGAGCGGGCCGAGAGGCAGGTCGAAATGGCTGCTGCCCAGTTGGATGTACTGCAGACGATGGCCGCTAATCTACAGCAACTCAACCAGAAAATGGAAAGTGTGGATCGGAGAATCGATGAGAGCAACAAAAGTGCAGGCAAGGCTTCCCGATGGGCCCTTATTGTCGGGGTATCGACTCTCATAGTCACGACTATCGGTGTTATCGTAACGATGATTATGGGCTGACAGAAATCAAGATTAAGACTTGATTCTGTGCGTCTCTATCGATGGCGAGCGGCGTGGCTAGAGCCGCGTAATTTCTAGGACTCGTAGGACAAGCGCATTGGTGAGGCTGTTGTGCCAGATAGCGGCTGTCAGGGCCAGGATTCGTTGGGTGATGCGTGAGCAGACTCCGGCGGGGGGTGCGCCCGCCGTGACCCTCGAGGTCGAGCTGTCCTTTGAGGGTGTCGTTGACGGACTCGATGATCTGGCGCAGGGGCCGCAGGAACCGTTGGCTGCTGCGAGGGCGCTCACCCATGCGTCTGGGACGGATCAACGTGATACCGCCCTTGGTGAGCTCGGCCTCGAAAGTGGCACCGTAGTAGTTCTTGTCGGCGATGACCACCTGACCGTCCTGGGCGGGCTGGTCCATGGTGGCCAGTACCGCGAGCAGGGTCTCGCGCTCGTCGGCCTTGGCCCCGGTCAGGGCCCACCCCGCAGGAAGACCGTGAACGGTGCACACCAGGTGCAGGCGCAGGCCCCAGAAGAAGCGTGAGTGGGAGGCGCTAGTCACCCGTACTCGGCCCATCCCGCCAGGGCTGAGCGCATCACAGTGGGTCGTGAGCGGGCGCACTCGATGGGAGTGGAGTCGACCAGCCAGACGGTGTCGTCGTCAACGCGCGAGCCCCGACGCAGGACGGCGCATACCCAGGTCATGGTGGCGGTCAGTGAGTGGACGCGCTTGTTGTAGCCGGACTGGCCCGGCACTCGGGGGAACATGGCGCGCAGGTCGGTATCGGTCCTGAGGCGGCGTATCCAGCGGGTCTCACTGGTGTAGCCCAGCAGGGCCTGCACGACCGCCAGCGTGATGATCTCGGCGTCGCTGGTCACCGCAGTGATACCGACTTGTGGGCCTTGTGGGCGTGGTGGCAGGACCTCGGGATGGTCCTTCAGCAGATCATCGACAGTGACGTACAGTGCGGTGGCGAGGGCCTCCAGGCCGGTGTCCATGACAGAGCCGTCCTTCCCAGCAGAAGCGGTGAGATCTGGTGTAACACCACCGATCCTGCGAGGCCCTCACCCCATCGCCCAGCACCCACGCCGACCCACACCCCCTGGACTTACTCATCTAGTCGATGAAGACGGCCGAGTCATCCTGCCGGAAGATGGAACGAATGATGACGGAGGCAGGAACGCGGCCGATGCAGCAGCTGGCGACTGCCCGATAGGGGAGAGTGGCGACGGGCCATTGCAGCGGGCCGCAGCACCGCGCCTGCTGGCCGACGCAAGCAGCGACGCCACCGTAGCAGCCGACCTCCGGCTGCCCTTCACCTGGCTGACCAGCCGCCTGATGCACAAGGTCGCACGGCAGCACCGTGCGACCTTGTTGCAAGGCAAGCCGCGAGAAAACCGGGACAACCAAGTCGACTGCCCAGTCGACAACACCGTCTGCAACGACGAAGCGCTCACCAGTGGTGGTGAGCGCTTCGCATCTTCATCAACCAACCCAGACCGTGTTACTCATGACCTAGGTTTGGGTAAGGCTATCGTGGTACGCGAGAAGGGACTCGAACCCTCACGCCCGAAGGCACCAGGACCTAAACCTGGGGCGTCTACCAATTCCGCCACTCGCGCTGTGCGGCGCCCACTCTACCGACCTCAGCCTCGGATAGCAGAATGCGGCGACCGCTGTTGTGCTCGTCTCAGTCCACTCAGTCCACGCCGAGTGCGGCACGCAGCCGCTTGACGTGACCGGTGGCTCGCACATTGTACTGGGCCAGCGTCACGGTCCCGTCAGGGGCCACCACCACGGTCGAGCGGATGACGCCGGTGTAGACCTTGCCGTAGTTCTTCTTCTCGCCCCACACTCCCCAGGCCTCCATGACGGTGTGGTCGGAGTCCGACAGCAGGGGGAAGGGCAGGTTGTGACGGCTGGAGAACTTGGCCTGCGCGCTCTCCGGGTCGGGGGAGATGCCGACGACGGCATAGCCTGCCGCCTCGAGCGCCTCCCAAGGAGTCCCTGAAGTCGCACGCCTCCTTGGTGCATCCCGGAGTGCAGGCCTTGGGGTAGAAGTAGACGATGACGCCCTTGTCCGTGCTGGAACGAAGGTCGTCAAGGGTCACGGTGCGGCCGTTCTGGTCGGGCAGGGCGAACTCCGGGGCTCGGTCACCGGCGGCGAGTTGGGTCATGGGTCCTCCTCGGGCTCCTGGACGGATGCGCTCATCCTCGCATCGTTTCCCGTACCTGCGGCAGTGGATTCGAGGACTTACTTTCGTGATCTGGCAAACGTTCAGGGTGATAGTCGTGCAGGACCCCTGACCCAGCTCCGAGTGAGACCTCCGGGTCAGGCGGCCTGGGCGAGCGTTCGCCGCGAGGCCTGCTGCGCCGCCTCCAGGCGCTCCAGTGCCCGCTCGAGGCGCGAGGGGGAGGCGGTTACCCCGAGCGAGGCGAGCTCCGCGCGTGCGGCGAAGAGCTCCCTGGTGGCCGCGTCGTCGGCCCGGGTGTCAGTGGTTGCCGGCCCGGTGGGCAGGGCGGTCAGGGTGGTCATGGTGTGGATGTTGCGTGTCATACGTATCTCCTCATCTTCCTTCAACGTCGTCGGCCCCTTGGGGCCTGGGGTCGCAGCGCGTGGCTGAGCAGGGAGGTAGCTGCCGAACCGGCGTGCTTGCGGATCAAGACTTTCTGGCGCGGCGGCTGGTTGGTGCCGCCGTCGCAGACTGTGGTCACGAGGGCGTGAGAACCGCTGAAACGGTGGCATTCTGAGAGCTTCTCAGTGCGAGGCGGTTGCCTTCGACCGCCGTCATGCGCCTGCTGCTGTGCCGTCGGGGTCATCCCAGGCGAAGCGCGTGACCCTCGTGGTACACCGCCAGGGACTTGAACCCTGAACCCGCTGATTAAGAGTCAGCTGCTCTGCCAATTGAGCTAGCGGTGCTCGGTCAATGGTGACCAGGTCCTCCGGCCCTGTGGGCTGGAAGAACCGTACACCGCCAGGGACTTGAACCCTGAACCCGCTGATTAAGAGTCAGCTGCTCTGCCAATTGAGCTAGCGGTGCATTCACCACAGCGATGTCATTCGTCGTGGCTCGCTGGGCGACGGAGGAATACTTTACGGGTGGAGGAGGTCTTCGTCCAGTCAGGATCCGCGAAACCGGGCGATTGTGTGGCAAGTCTCAAGGGGGCGTGGGTTGGGTCAGAGGCGCGTTGCCGCTGCCTGCTGTCCAGCATCCCGCTCAGTGCGACGAGCCGCCCTCACGGTTCTGTCGGCGGCGGCGTACATCGGCGGCGCGAGCGCGGTCGCGCTTCGACATCGCACCCTGCGAGGAGGGCTTCCTCGACGGCGCTGCGTTTGACGCGCCCGAGCCGGTCCCCCCACTCCGCCTGGAGGAGGCGCCCTGGGTGGCGTCGTCGTCCCGGTCGATGTTGCCGGTGCGAGACCACTGGTGGTACTGCTTCAGAGTGGCCGCCTGCTCCTCGGTGAGGCGTTGCCACAGGGGGAGGTCGAGCTTCTTGCGGTCGCGCACGCGGGTGCCGAGGGTCCAGCCCGCCAGCATGACCAGCGCGACCACCATGCCGCCCCACATGCTGCTGCGCCCCGCGCGGGCACCGGTGAGCATCGAGACGGTTCCTCCGAGCAGGCCCGCGACGAGGATGGTCACGACAACAATGGCGGCTATGGATGCCCAGTAGCGCTGCGCGGAGGTCATGCGCGGCTCGCGGGTTTCAGAAGTCACCTCGGCATTGTGACACCCTCGCGCATGACGACTGAGCAAGGTGTGGGTGTCGAAGGTTGCGGAACGGAGACCTGCCGGCCGATCCGACCAGCAGGTAGTCGTGTCCGCTGGTGCGGTCGCGGTTCAGTGTCACACGTCTGTGGCTCTCGTCGCGGTCCTGCGCGCGGTAGCGTGGGCCGCATGAGCGACCCGATCGTGACGCTGGCGACCTGCGCCGACTTCCCTGACCTTGATGACGATGACCGTGGCCTGCCGGATGCCCTGCGTGCGCGTGGCATCGAGCCGCGGGTTGCCGTATGGGACGACCCCGACGTCGACTGGAGCCAGTCCGGCACGGTCGTGCTGCGCAGCGTCCGTGACTATGCCACCGAGGGCAACTACTCCCGGTTCCTCCAGTGGGCGCGGTCGGTGCCCAGGCTCGCCAACCACCCCGACGTCGTCACCTGGAACTCGGACAAGCACTACCTCACCCGGCTCAGCGAGTGGGGGGGTCCCCATGATTCCGACGATGTGGCTGGAGCCGGAGGCCGGCTACTCCAAGCACCAGGTTCACACCCGTTTCCCGGCCCACGGCGACTTCGTCGTCAAGCCGGCCGTCTCCTCGGGCGGGCGCGGCACCGGGCGCTACACCGCCACTGACGCCTCCTCCCGGTCCGCGGCGATCAATGACGCCATGCACCACCTGCGCCGTGGGCGCACCGTTATGGTCCAGCGCTACCTCGAGGAGGTCGACCGCAAGGGTGAGGTCTCCCTGGTCTACTTCAACGGCGTGCTGTCCCACGCGGTGGAGAAGGCCCCGATGCTCCACCCCCTCCTTCAAGTCGACCGACCAGATCCACGAGGAGATCGTCACGGCGCGCGAGCCCAGTGAGCAGGAGTGGCTCTGGGGCGAGCGGGTGCGCAAGGCCATCCACACGCTGATCAAGGAGGTCTCCGGCCGCGACATCCAGCTCCTGTTCAACCGTGTCGACGTCGTCGGGGACGGTCAGGGCGGTTTCTACCTCATGGAGGTCTCGCTGATCGACGCGGGCCTCTACCTCGGGGCGGCACCGGAGGGGCTGGACAACTTCGCCGACGCCATCGCCCAGCGCATCTTCTGGTGACCGCGCAGGCGCGGGCATCTCGGGGCACCCTGGTGTGGTAGATAGATGCCATGCGCACGCTGCTCAACATCATCTGGGTCGTTTTCGGCGGGTTCTGGCTGTTCCTCGGTTACCTCTTCTTCGGAGTGATCGCCTGCCTGCTCATCGTCACGATTCCCGCAGGTGTCGCCTCCTTCCGTATCGCCGCTTACGTCCTGTGGCCCTTCGGGCGTGAGGTGGTTCCGTCTCCCGGGGCCGGCGCCATGAGCGGGATCAGCAACATCATCTGGTTCCTCGTCGCCGGGCTCTGGCTGGCCATCGGCCACGTCACCACCGCCGTGGCGCAGGCCATCACCATCATCGGGATCCCACTGGCCGTGGCCAATATCAAGCTCATCCCCGTCACCTGCTTCCCCTTCGGCAAGCAGATCGTCGAGACCCGGTAAGACCTTTTCGGCCTCATCGCAGGCGTCACAGGCTGATGCGGCGGTTGGCTCCCCAGTAGCCCACGTAGCAGACCACGAGGAAGACGGCGGTGATCGCCAGGCTGCCGCGCTGCTCGGGGTCGAAGACGATGAGCAGGCACGACGCTGCTGACAGTCCCAGTGCGGCGATTGAGAGCCACGGATACCCGGGAGCCCGGTAGGGCAGGTCCTCAAGGCTGCGGTCCTCAGCGAGCCAGCGCCGTCGGAAGGACAGGTGGCATGCGGCGATGACCGCCCACACCAGGACGACGGCGAGACCGGAGACGGACACAAGGACCAGATAGACCGTGGAGGCCGCATAGGCCGAGGTCAGCAGTGAGGCCAGCCCACCGACCATGGACAGGCCCATTGCCAGTGCGGGTACCCCGTAGCGGTTGGTGCGGGCCAGGACCGTGGGCAGGGTGCCCTCATTGGCCAAGGACCACAGCATGCGGGTCGAGGCGTAGAGCCCTGAGTTCGCCGCTGACAGGATGGCGGCCAGGATGACGATATTCATGAGGTCCCCGGCGTAGGGCACGCCGATTCTGGACAGGACCGTCACGAAGGGGCTCTCCTCGACCCCGGCCTTCTCCCAAGGGATCAGTGCTGCGATGACGATGATCGAGCCGATGAAGAAGATGGCCGGGCGGGCCAGGGTCGCCTGGATCGCGCGAGGAATGGTGGTGCCCGGGTCCTCGACCTCTCCGGCGGTGATGCCGATGAGCTCGGTGCCGGAGAAAGCGAAGTTGACGGCCAGGATCGTGGTGAACACCGCGCCGAAGCCGTTGGGGAAGAGGCCGTCCCGGTACAGGTTCGTCAGCCCCAGGAACGAGCGGTGCCCCTCGTAGGGCAGCAGCCCGATGATTGCGGCCGTGCCCAGAGCGATGAACGCAATGATCGCCGCCACCTTGATCCCGGACAGCACGGTCTCCGCCTCGGCGAAGACCTTGACGGAGACCATGTTGAGCACGAGGACCAGCACGATGAAGGTAACCGCCCACACCCATACGGGAACGCCCGGGAACCAGCCGTGCATGATCATCGCCGCGCCGGTGAACTCACTTCCCAGGGCCACCGTCCACGTGAGCCAGTACAGGATGGCGGTGACGAAGCCCGTGGCGGGACCCAGGTACTGGCGGGCGTAGACATGGAAGGCTCCAGTGAAGGGCATCGCAACGCTCAGCTCTCCCAGGCACAGCATGACCAGGTAGACGATGACGGCGCCGATGGAGTAGGCCAGCACGGTCCCCAAGGGGCCGGCTTGGTGGATCGTGTTGCCAGTCGAGAGGAACAGTCCCGTGCCGATGACCCCGCCGAAGCTGATCATCATGAGGTGACGTCGGTTCATGCGGCGTTCCAGCGCGGTGACACGCCCCTGGCTGCCCTGGTCTCCCCGCCCTTCAGGGCTGTTGTACCGGGACTGATGAGGAGGGGTGTCCGGGGTGGCCGATGAGGCGGCGGGCTCGCGGTGATGGGCAACCGGGTCCATACGTGAGACGCTACCGGTGTCATCTCGAGCCATTCGATACCGTGTCGCAATGCGAACGCTCTCGGTATCCGCCACGTCCTTTGGGGGAGAACCGGTCCGGTTGTCGGATCTGCTGGCCCGAGGTCCGGTCGTTCTGGACGGGGCGATGGGGACCGAGCTCGATGCCCGCGGGGTCGACACCCGCAATGCGCTGTGGTCGGCGCGTGCGCTCACCACGGCGCCCGACCTCGTGCGCGAGGTCCACTCCGACTACCTGGATGCGGGGGCTCGCGTCATCACGACCAACACCTACCAGGCCACGCTTCCGGCGCTGATCCGGTCCGGGGAGGATGCTGCCGGCGCCAGGCGGGTTATCGCAGTTGGCGCCCGTCTGGCCAAGGAGGCGGCCCGTCGGTTCGGTGAGGAGCACCCCGAGGAGTCGGTGCTCGTTGCCGGAGGGATCGGTCCGTATGGGGCCTATCTGGCTGATGGCAGTGAGTACACCGGTGCCTACGACATCGACATCCCCGAGGACCCCGGTTTCCAGGAGGTTCATCTGCCTCGCATCGAGGTCCTGGTGGGGGAGGGGATCCACCTGTTTGCGCTGGAGACGATTCCGCGTCTGGACGAGGCGCAGGCACTCGTCGCCATGGTGAAGGGTCTCGCTCCTCGGGCCGAGTGCTGGGTCTCCTTCCAGGTGCGCTCCGACGGCGCCCGTCTCGCTGATGGCGCGCCGCTGGCCGAGGCTGCGGCCTGGGGTGCGCAGGAGGAGATGGTCGTCGCTGTCGGTATCAACTGTGTGGCCCCGGGCGTCGTCGCACGAGCGCTGCCGGTGCTGCGTGCGGCTACCGGTAAGCCGCTGGCGGCCTACCCCAATGCGGGCGATCTCTACGACCCGGCGACCAAGACCTGGCAGTCCACAGGTGACCGGGCTGGAATCCCGGCGTTGGCGCCATCCTGGATCGACGCTGGGGTCCGGCTCGTCGGCGGGTGCTGCCGCACCCGACCGGCCCAGATCAGTGAGCTCGCCCGCGCGGTCTGTCCCTAGCCACGCAGCCCTCTGACAGTGGAAGCCAATGAGATGGGCTACCCCTGCTGCGGGCCCACGGACAGCAGGTGGACGACCGCGCGCCCCTCCCGGTCGCACTCGGCCAGGTCCACCAGGGCCGTCAGACGCCAGTCGTGGTCGCCGTCGGGGTCCTCCAGGACCTGCGTGGCCAGCCACACCTGCCTGCCGGAGGTCTCCAGGGCCTCACGCAGGCGCTCACTGACCCCGGCGGCCGCCAGGGCCATCTCATCGGGGGCCTCGTCGAGCGGTGCCAGTGAGATCGCCCGGGCGGAGGTATCCGTGCCGATCCAGTCGTACTCGTCCCAGTAGCGGCCCAGTACCTCGTCCCAGCGGTCCTCGCCCCATCCGGAGGAGGCATCCAGGCGGCCCAGGGCCTCGACGTCGTCGCGCGCCATGAGTTCCACGCGCCGGAACATCTCCCGGCGCACCGCCACCCGGAAGGCGTGACGGTTGCGAGTGAAGGCCACCGTCCCGTCCTCGCCCGCGCCGAAGGCCCGCTCCACTCCGGCCGAGTCATCCGCGCCGGGACGGTCGGCCTCCAGCAGGCCGGCCATCTCACCCGCCTTGCCCGCCTGGGCCTGGCCGAGCGCCTCCCACTCGTCGAGCAGGGAGGAGTCGACGGCGCGCACGAGCGCCCCCAGCCAGTCGATGAGCTCGGTGACCTCGGGTGTGCGGTGCTCCTCGGGAACGACCTGGCGCAGCGCCCGGTAGGCGTCAGTGAGGTAGCGCAGCACCACGCCCTCGCTGCGGCCCAGCTCGTAGCGGGAGATGAGGTCGGAGAAGGTCATCGCGTTCTCCACCATCTCGCGCACCACCGACTTCGGCGCCAGCTCATGCTCGGCGATCCACGGGTTGGCCTGCTTGTACATCTCCAGGGCGGGGGAGAGCAGCTCGGCCAGGGGCTGGGGCCAGGTGACCTCCTCCAGGGCGGCCATGCGCTCCTCGTAGTCCATGCCCTCGGCCTTCATCGCGGCGATCGCCTCACCGCGGGCGGCGCGCTGCTGGGCGTGGAGCAGCGGACGCGGATCGTCCAGGGTGGCCTCGACGACGCTGACGACGTCGACCGTGTGCTCCGGGGCCTCCACGTTCAGCAGGTCCATGGCCGCCAGGGCGAAGGGGGCCAGGGGCTGGTTGAGGGCGAAGTCCGCCGGCAGGTCCACGGCCAGTCGGAGCCGGGGGCGCCCGTCGGCGGCGGCCTGGGCGCTGGAGACGTGCGTGAGGACTCCCGCCGTGCGCAGGGACAGGTAGATCTCCAGGGCGCGGCGCACGTGTCGGCGCCGCTGGGCCTCGGGCTCATGGGCACGCTCCAGGAGCCCCGCCATCGCCGCCACCGGGTCGCCGGCGCGCTCCATGAGGTTCAGCACCATGGTGGTGGTGACCTGGAACTGGCTGGTCAGTGTCTCCGGGGCCGCGTCGCGCAGCCGCTCGAAGGTCTTGTCCGTCCAGTTGACGCCCCCTCGGGGGCCTTCTTGCGCACGATCTTGCGGCGCTTGCGCTCGTCGTTGCCGGCCTTGGCCAGCGCCTTGGCGTTCTCAATGACGTGCTCGGGTGCCTGGACGGAGACGTAGCCGCGGGTGTCGAAGCCGGCGCGCCCCGCACGTCCGGCGATCTGATGGAACTCGCGAGCGGTGAGGTGGCGCTCCTTGGATCCGTCGAACTTCACCAGGGAGGTCATGACCACTGAGCGGATCGGCACGTTGATCCCCACCCCGAGCGTGTCCGTGCCGCAGATGACGGACAGCAGGCCCTCGCGGGCCAGGCGCTCCACCAGCCGCCGGTAGCGCGGCAGCATGCCCGCGTGGTGCACGCCGATCCCGGCGCGCAGCAGCCGCGAGAGCGTGGCCCCGAAACCGCCCCCGAAACGGAAGTCGCCGAGCGCCTCCACCACCTCGGCCTTGCGGGACTTGGGCACCAGGTCCACGCTCAGCAGGGAGGTCGCCCGCTCCACCGCCTCCTTCTGGGAGAAGTGGACGACGTAGACCGGCGCCTTGTCCTGCCCCACCAGGCGCTGAAGCAGCTCACCGATCGGCTCGACGACGTACTCCATCTCCAGGGGAACCGGCCTCACGGCGTCGTCGATGACGGCGACCTCGCGGCCCGTGCGCTCGCGCAGGTCCCGCACGAAGAAGGAGACGTCGCCCAGCGTGGCCGACAGCAGCACCATCTGAGCCTGGGGCAGCTCCAGGAGGGGCACCTGCCAGGCCCAGCCGCGCTGCGGGTCGGCGTAGTAGTGGAACTCGTCCATGATGACGCAGTCCACGTCCATGTCCTCGCCCTCGCGCAGGGACTGGTTGGCCAGGATCTCCGCGGTGCAGCAGATGATCGGGGCAGCGGCGTTGATGGAGGTGTCCCCGGTGACCATGCCGACGTTGTCCGCCCCGAACAGGCGCACCAGCTCGAAGAACTTCTCACTGACCAGGGCCTTGAGGGGCGCCGTGTAGTAGGAGCGGCCCCCGCGGGCCAGGGAGGCGGTGTGAGCGGCCAGCGCGATCATCGACTTGCCCGAGCCGGTCGGGGTGGCGGCGATGACGTGGCGGTCCTCCAGGATCTCCGACAGCGCCTCATCCTGGTGCGGGTAGAGGGGCGGCCGGTCGTCTCCGCCCAGTTCGAGAAGGCCAGGTAGACCTCCTCGGGCTCGGGGACGCGCTCGGGATCGTCAGCCGGAATGAGGGCGTCGAGCATCGCGTTGAGGGCCGGAGCAGTCTGGGAGGTCACGGCGTCATCGTCTCACGGGGCTGGATCAGTGAACGATCCGGGAAGGTGAGCGGGAATCTGATGCTGAGGAGCTGAGCCCACGCCCTGAGGAACGATCGCACTAGGTTCCGGGCGCCGATTCATGAGAGCATGCGGGCCGTCCCCACCTGTCGCGACACCGTGAAAGGCTGAATCCCCATGGATGCCCTCGCCGCTCAGCTGAAGGAGGTCTCGGACTGGATCACGCTCCACATCACCATGTGGGTGCTCGTCGGTACTGGGATCCTGCTGACCGTCCGCACCGGCTTCGTACAGATCCGCCGTCTGCCGGACATGTTCCGACAGGTGGTCGGATCGCGTTCGGGTGCTCAAGGGGGTATCTCCTCCTTCCAGGCCTTCACGATCTCCCTGGCCGCCCGCGTGGGCATCGGCAATGTCTTCGGAGTGGCCGTGGCCCTCATCCTGGGCGGCCCCGGTGCGATCTTCTGGATGTGGGTGGTCGCCCTGGTCGGCATGGCCACGGCCTTCTTCGAGGCGACCCTGGCTCAGATGTTCAAGGTCCGCCACACTGACGGCTCCTTCCGCGGTGGGCCCGCCTACTACATGGCGCGTGGGATGCGCAGCCGGCCCCTGGGGGTCGTCTTCGCGGGACTGACGATCTTCACCTGCGGCTTCTCCATCATCATGGTCCAGTCCAACGCCGTCGCCGGCGTCATCGGCCCGGACTCCCCGCTGCACCTGCCCCCGAGTGTCGCCGCCGCGGTGCTGGTGGGGCTGGCCGCCCTCGTCATCCTGGGGGGAGTGCGCCGGGTCGCCCGCGTCACCGAGTGGATGGCTCCCATCATGGCCCTGGTCTACGTGGTCATGGCCATCGTCATCGTCGCCCTCAACATCACCCAGCTCCCGGGGCTGCTGGTCACGATCGTCTTCTCGGCCTTCGGTCCGGTGCCCTTCGCCGGAGGGATGACCGGGGGCATCATCGCCGCTCTGACCAACGGGACCCGCCGCGGCCTGTTCTCCAACGAGGCCGGGCAGGGCACCGCCCCCTTCGCCGCCGCCACCGCCACCGTGGCCCACCCCGTCCAGCAGGGGCTCATCCAGTCCCTCGGCGTGTTCGTCGACACCATCGTCGTGTGCACCGCGACCGCCTTCATCATCCTGGTCTCCGGGGTCTACAGCCCCGCCCTCGTCAAGGTCGGCACGCTGACCCCCTGACGCCGCGGCAACCTTGACCTCCGACGCCGTCGCCGCCACCCTCGGCGGCTGGACGGCCATTCCCATGGCCATCGTCATCTTCGTCCTGGCCTTCTCCTCCATCATCGCCGCGGCCACCTACTCCGAGGTCTCCATGACCTTCATCTCTGAGCGGCCCGCATGGCGCTGGTTGCCCCGGCTCGTCTCGGTGGTCTCCACCGGGACTGGGAGCCCTCGCCTCTCTGACCGTCGTGTGGAACACCGTCGATATCACCATGGCCGTCATGACCCTGACCAACCTGGTCGCCCTCATCTGGCTGGCCCGCTGGGGCGTAGGTGCGCTGAGGGACTGGGACGCCCAGCGCGCGGCGGGACGAGCCGCGCCCCTGTTCAACGGCGTGGGCAACCCCTACCTGCCCGGTGACCTCCCCGGTGACGTCTGGAGCGGCGAGAGGACCCACCTGACCGAGGCGGACAGCACCGCCGCCGACGACGTCGTCCCCGCAGCGACCCCGGCCAGCAGCCAGCCCGCCGCCTCGACAGGAGCCGACGCATGAACCTCACCGGTATCGAGAACCTGCTCAAGGTCGTCGACGACTTCTTCTACACCTATCTTCTTACCGCCCTGCTCATCCTGGTCGGCATCTACCTGACCACTCGCACCCACCTGGTTCAGCTGCGCCACTTCGGCACCATGGTCAACTCGCTGTCCGGGTCCCGATCCGGTGCGCAGGGCGGCATCTCCTCCTTCCAGGCCTTCGCCGTGGGGCTGGCCGCGCGCGTCGGCATCGGCAACATCGCCGGAGTGGCCCTGGCCATTGTGGCCGGCGGCCCCGGCGCCCTGTTCTGGATGTGGGTCGTCGCCCTCATCGGCATGGCCACCAGCTTCGTGGAGTCCACGCTCGCCCAGATCTTCAAGGAGCGCGGCCGGGACTTCACCTTCCGTGGGGGCCCCGCCTACTACATCAAGAACGGTTTGGGATCTGCTCTGTGGGGCAAGGTCTTCGCCGCCATGTGCATCGTCTCGGTCGGCGTCACAGTGGTCATGGTGCAGACCAACTCGCTGGCTGAGGTCATCACCGCCACCGTCCCCAGCGTCTCGGGCTGGATGGTCGGGGTCTTCCTCGTTCTGCTGACCGCGCCGGTGGTCCTGGGGGGAGTCCGGCTCGTGGCCCGCGTCGCGGAGTGGCTCGCTCCCGTCATGGCGCTGGCCTACGTGCTCATGGCCGTGGTGGTCATCGTCCTTAACGCGGACAAGCTTCTCGAGGTCCTTGTGAGCATCTTTGAAGGGGCCTTCGGCGTCAACCAGGCCTTCTTCGGCACCGCCGGAGGAGTCCTCGCAGCGCTGCTCAACGGTGTGCGCCGCGGTCTGTTCTCCAATGAGGCTGGCCTCGGTACGGTCCCGAACGCCGCCGGCACCGCGACCGTGGCCCACCCCGTGCGTCAGGGGCTCATCCAGTCCTTCGGCGTCTTCGTCGACACGATCCTCGTGTGCACGGCCACCGGTCTGCTCATCCTGCTGGCCACCGACACCTACCATCCTGGAGACGACTCCCTGGTCGGCGCGATTCTCACCCAGCAGGCCGTTGCCGAGCATCTGGGTGCCTGGACCACCTGGCCCATGGTGGTGCTCATCTTCGTCCTGGTCTTCTCCACGGTGCTGGGCTGCTACTCCTACGCCCAGGTCAACGTCAACTTCCTGGGCGGAGAGCGCCGGGCCGAACAGGTCTTCGGGATCGTCCTGACCGTGGCGGCCTTCGGCGGCACCGTCCTGACCCTGCCCATCGTCTGGGCCCTGACCGACATCGCCCTGGGACTGCTGGGCGTGCTCAACCTCGTCGTCATCGTCCGTCTGGCCCCCTGGGTCATCGGAGCCCTGCGGGACTTCGAGTCCCAGCGTGCCCGGGGCATCACCGAGCCCGCCTTCGTGGGGCACGGCAACTCCCTTCTGCCCGGAGACGTGGTCCCCGGTATCTGGGAGCCCGACGACGTGGCGAAGCGGGGCTGATCACCATGCCACCTCTGGGGCGTATCTCATGGATGGGCCAGGTCGACGCCGCCCTGGCCTCCGTCTCCGACATGCTCTACTCCTGGGGCCTCATGTGGCTCCTCATCGGTGCGGGCATCTTCTTCACCGTGAGAACCGGGGTTGTCCAGGTGCGGCACGCCGATGCGATCGCCGCCTCGGTGGTCGGATCGCGCGACGGGAGCCACGGCGGCATCACCTCCTTCCAGGCCTTCGCCGTCGGACTGGCCTGTCGGGTGGGGACCGGAAACATCGTCGGGGTCGCGCTGGCACTCATCCTGGGCGGCCCCGGAGCCGTGCTGTGGATGTGGCTCGTGGCGATCCTGGGAACCGCCACCGCCTTCAGCGAGGCGACGCTCGCCCAGCTGTTCAAGGTGCGTCGCCCCGACGGCACCTTCCGTGGCGGCCCCGCCTACTACATCTCTCGAGGACTGGGGCGGCCGATCCTGGGCGGGGTGTTCGCCGTCGTCTTCCTCATCGCCAACGGCCTGGTCATGCCCATGGTGCAGGCCAATGCCATCACCGCCTCCCTTCAGGGGGCCGGAGGGCTCTCACCGAGCCTGGGAGCCGTCCTCGTCGTGGCCCTGACCGCGCCGGTCCTCCTGGGAGGCCTGCGCGCCATGGCCCGCGTGGCGGAGTACCTGGCCCCGTTCATGGCGCTGGCCTACCTGGTGCTGGTTCTGGCCATCCTCCTGACCCACCCCGGTCCAGGCCCTCGGGAGGCGGTGCGCTCCATCATCGAGGGGGCTTTCGGCCTACGGCAGGGGTTGGGCGGCCTGGCCGGCGGAGTGACCGCCGCGCTGCTCAACGGCGTGCGCCGCGGCCTGTTCTCCAATGAGGCGGGACTCGGAGGGGCCGCCTGCGCCGCGGGCTCGGCCACCGTGAGCCACCCCGTCCAGCAGGGATTCATCCAGGCCTTCGGGGTCGTGGTGGACACCCTGTTCGTCTGCACGGCGACGGCGCTGGCGATCCTGGTCGCCGGTGCGGATGTCCTCCATCCCGGGGCGAGCGCCAAGGAGAGCGCGGGAACCCTGACCCAGGACGCCATCGCGCACCTCGTGGGGGAGTGGAGCCGCTGGCCCATGGCGCTGCTCGTCGTCGTCCTGGCCTACACCACCATCATCGGGGCCTTCTCCTACGCCCAGGTCTGCCTCGACTACCTCACCGACCGTCCCGGGGTCTCGCGTGCGCTCCAGATCGGCGCCGTCATCTGCGCCGGCGTCGGGAGCGTGCAGCAGCTGACCACCGTGTGGACTCTGGCGGACGTGCTCCTGGGGCCTCGGCGCCATCATCAACCTCGTCGCGCTGGTGATCCTGAGTCGATGGGTCGTCGGCGCGCTGAGGGACTGGGAGGCGAGACGGGGGTCGACGGCCTCGGACGGCGGCCAGCTGGTCTTCCGCGGAGACTCCGAGTACCTTCCGGCGCCCTCTGCCGGAAGGCGCCTGGGAGGGGCAGCGCGACCGGTAGATCGGACGGTGTCACGCGCAACGCAGCCACGCGCCTCGCGCACGTGCGGCGGCGAGTGCCACAGAGCCGTCACCGAATCGAAACACTGTATCCGTAGCCTTCGCGAATACGGTGCCCTCCCTCCCGGAAGGAGGCGGGGACGTGGGCAGGACGTGTATCCCGGTGCGGATCTGTTCCCGTGCTGTTCGCGTGCCCAGTGTCCACCGCGTCCGCGCCGTCGTCCCACCCCTACGGAGGTTCTCACGTGCAACCGGTTCTGGCTTCCCTGAACAGTGCGGCATCCAGCGCAGACAACAGCTGGACCGCCTCCATGGAGCGCTTCTTCAACGATGGCGCGAGATCCTCGATGACGCCGCCGGGTCACCTGTTCCTCTACCTGCTCGCCTGGCTGCTCGTCCTGGGGGCCTGTACTTCACTGTGCGGACCGGATTCGTGCAGCTGCGGCTCTTCCCCTACATGGTGCGGGCCATCACCTCCTCCCGTGACAGCAAGGAGGGTGGGATCTCCTCCTTCCAGGCCTTCGCCGTCGGACTGGCCTCCCGCGTGGGCACCGGCAATATCGTGGGCGTGGCCATCGCCATCACCATGGGTGGCCCCGGCGCCGTGTTCTGGATGTGGATCGTGGCGCTGGTGGGCATGGCCACCGGATTCATTGAGGCCACCCTCGCCCAGCTCTACAAGGTCACCCATCCCGACGGTACCTTCCGCGGAGGCCCCGCCTACTACATCCAGCGTGGCCTGGGGTCCAAGCCCGCTGCCCGGGTCTTCGCCGTCGTCATCACCTTCGTCTTCGGTTTCGCCTACGAGGCCACCCAGGCCAACACGATCGCCGCCACGATGAAGAGCACCTTCCACGTCGAGCCGTGGATGACCGCCGTCGCCCTGGTCGTCATCACCACGCCGATCATCTTCAAGGGCATCAAGTCGGTCGCTGCCGTCTCGGAGTGGCTCGTGCCGATCATGACGGTGGTCTACGCCCTCATCGCCGTGGCCATCCTGGTGCTGCACATCACCGCGATCCCGGGGGCGCTCTTCTCCATCTTCGAGGGCGCCTTTCGGGCTCAACCAGGCCTTCGCCGGGAACCGCTGGTGGGATTCTACCGCCGCACTCTCAACGGCACCCGCCGCGGCCTGTTCTCCAACGAGGCCGGTGAGGGATCGGTCCCCAACATCGCGGCCACCGCCACGGTCTCCCACCCCGTCCAGCAGGGATTCGTGCAGTCCCTGGGCGTCTTCGTCGACACCATCGTGGTGTGCACCGTCACCGCCCTCATCGTCCTGCTCTCCGGGGTCTACGACCCGGTGGCCGCCCAATCCGACCCGGAGGCTGCAAATGGCGCCGCCAACACCCTGACCTCGGCCTCGGTCACCAACGTCCTCGGCGGCTGGGCGCAGTACCTCATGGCCGTCATCATCTTCGTCTTCGCCTACTCCTCGCTCCTGGGCAACTACACCTACGCCCAGGTCAACATGGACTACCTCCAGGGCAAGCAGCACAAGCACTACGCCCTGCGCGCCATGATCATCGTGGCCACCGCCGTCGGCTCCCTGTCCACCCTCACCTTCGTGTGGAACCTCTCCGACCTCGTCATGGGGGCGATGACCGTCATCAACATGGTCTCCATCCTCGCCCTGGGAGGCTGGGCCTTCGGAGCCCTGCGCGACTGGGAGGCCCAGCGCCGCGCCGTCGAGGCCGGTGAGAAGGACGAGATCCGTTTCATCGCCACCGACAACCCCTACCTGCCCGGCACGCTCCCCGGAGACATCTGGGCCGCCGACGTGCCGCCCACGCCGCCATCACGGAGCGTCGCGCCGCGCTCGAGGAGGCCTCGGGCAGCTGAGCCCAACAGCGCTAGGCTGAGGCCCATGAAGATCGCGCGCTTCTCCACCGGTGACGAGCCCCGCTACGGCATCGTGCAAGGCCTGCCCGAGCACGAGGTCGCCTCAGGCGAGTCCGAGGGGCACCTCCTGGTCCCTCAAGGGAGACCCCCTCTACTCCCTGCCCGAGGCCACCGGGGAGGTCGTCGAGCTGGGCGAGGCCCGGCTCCTGTCGCCGGTCATCCCGCGCTCCAAGGTCGTGGGGATCGGGAAGAACTACGCGGGCCACATCGCCGAGATGGGGGAGACTGAGCCTCCGCGTGACCCGGTCGTCTTCCTCAAGCCCAACACCTCCGTCATCGGCCCGGATGCTCCCATCGTCCTACCCTTCTGGAGCGACGAGATCCACTACGAGGCAGAGCTCGCCGTCGTCATCAAGACCCTCGCCAAGGATGTCCCCGCGGACCGCGCCGACGACGTCATCCTTGGCTACACGGTCGCTAACGACGTCTCGGCCCGAGACCGCCAGCGCGTCGAGCCGCAGTGGGTGCGGGCCAAGGCCTTCGACACCTCCTGCCCCCTGGGGCCGTGGATCGAGGTTCCCGAGCCGGGCCGTGAGCCCCTCTTCTCACCCGGCGATGCGGTGGTGCGCGCCCGGGTCGACGGCCGCCTCGTCCAGGAGGGACGGACCGCCCACATGATGCGTACGATTCCCGAGCTGGTCGCCTACGTATCGACGATCTTCACCCTCCTGCCCGGCGATGTCATTCTCACCGGGACGCCGGCGGGAGTCGGCGAGATCCGCGCCGGCCAGCGCGTCGAGGTCGAGGTCGAGGGTATCGGCTCCTTCTCCAACCCGGTGGTCCGCCGCTGAGCCGAGGTGCTCGCTCCTCACGGAGTGCCTGAGCACGGGAGAGACCTCCCGATAATGACGCATCGTCGCTGTCGCGGAGCCGAGGGCCCGATCAGGTGTCCTGGGGTGAGCTGCCTGAACCCTTCTCGTCGCTCTCCTTGTCCTCGGAGCCGCTCTTCTTGTCGTTGCTCTTGCCGTCCTTGCCGGAGCCGTCACCGGATCCGGCCTCATCCATGTCTGCCGGTCCGGGATTACTGATCGGAGTGGCCTTGAACAGTGTCTCCATCTCGCTGGAGGAGCAGGCATCAACGGGGCAGGCGTACATCGCCTGGAGCACGACGGGCGTGCCTGTTGTGCCGAAAACACGGACGAACCTGGTGAGCTTGTAGTCCTTGTGGTCGGCTCCGGTGTACGTGAAGTCCAGCCGTTTGGTCTCGATGGCGTGACCATCGGTGTCCTTGACCAGGGAGAAGTCATCCTTGGTGGGCTCGAAGGAGACATTCGTGAAGTCCGACGACTGCTGATAGGCATTGACCGTGGCCTCCGCCTGATAGTCCGACTCGACGCGATCGCCCTTCGTGTTCTGGTCGTACAGGTTCTGCGTCGCGGTGAACACGCAGCCGTTCTGCTTATCCATCTTGTTCTTGCCGTCGGTGTCGTAGACGCTCACCTTCCAGCCGGAGTGGGACTGCGGGAACTCCCACGAGGGAATGTACTCGACGTTGCTGTTCTTACCTCCCTTGGAGGATTTGCCCGACGGACTCGCACTCTTGCCCGTCGCGCTGGTGGATGGCGACTCGCTGCTGGAACTGCTGGAGCGTGCGGGGCCGGACTCGTCCTGGCACGCGGCAAGAGCCGGGACGGCCAGGGTGAGGCTGAGTCCGGCGACAAGAGGGAGTCTGAGTGCTGATCGACGGCGGGCGGTGGAACGTGCTGCGGAACGCTGGGGCAGGGACATGGGGCCTCCAAGGATTGATAAGTGGGAACCTTCCCGAACGGATTGGGGATGTCGTTGCCTCGGGTGGGATCCGTGAGGAACTGCCCGGCGGCGGCGTCACGATCTCATGGGAGCGACGTTATTTCGTTTCTGTGCTGAGTGCGATGGGTTGGGATCCCCATCTCTCAGACCTGCGGGGGCGGTACGGCAGACGCGGAGTCAATGGGTGTTGAGACCTATGTGGAAAGATTTTCTTACAGAAAGTTAATGGGAATGTCGATAGGGTTTGGTCTCTATGATGGATTGAGCAGCTTCCCCTCGGTGTCTCACTATTAGGAAATGAATCCGGGGGCAGTGCATGATCGTCAGGGCGTGTTGATGGAAAGAAAGGAAGTCGTTACTATGAGGGTAATAGAGGACAATACCTGCTCGGCATATTTTCGCGGTGGCCTCGGTCAACCTCAACTCCACGTTGAAGAACCGGAACGCCTCCTACCGCATCGGCGACGGCGGATCGTCGGGTAACACCCAGCCGCTGTCCGCGGCGGGTTCCATGAAGCCCCCTACCGAGAGGTGGAGGGAGCCAACGGGGGCTGCACGCCTCGAGCGCAGTGGCTCGGGGACAAGATTCAGTAGCAGTTCCCGAAGATCCAGTGCGATACCTGCATGGCGGGGGCGCGAGTCGGATCACTACACGGGGCCCCTTGAGGGGCTTCCCGGCCCTTGTTCTCCGGGGGTCCCCTCAGGGGACTATCCTGACTCCATCATGCCTGAACTCAGTGATCACTCATCCGCCTTCCGTCCTGAGCCCACAGCTGCCTCCGGGGTCCCGGAGCAGGGCTCATCGTCCGTGCGCGTGCGTTTTTGCCCCTCACCCACGGGTACCCCCCACGTGGGCATGGTGCGCACCTGCCTGTTCAACTGGGCCTACGCCCGTCATACCGGTGGCGCCTTCGTCTTCCGGATCGAGGACACCGACTCAGCCCGTGACTCCGAGGAGTCCTTCGACGCCATCCTGGACTCCCTGACCTGGCTGGGGCTGGACTGGGACGAGGGCGTGGGCAAGGGCGGGCCTCACGAGCCCTATCGCCAGTCCCAGCGCATGGACCTGTACAAGGAGGTGGCTGCCGAGTTGCTGGAGGCGGGCTACCTGTACGAGTCCTTCTCCACACCTGAGGAGATCGAGGCCCGTCACCGTGAGCGCGGCGAGGACCCCAAGCTCGGCTATGACGGCTTCGACCGCAATCTGACCCAGGAGCAGAAGGACGCCTTCCGTGCCGAAGGGCGCTTGCCCGTCCTGCGGATGCGGATGCCGGAGGAGCACATCACCTTCACCGACCTTGTCCGAGGCCCCATCACCTTCAAGGCCGGCAGCGTGCCGGACTACGTCGTCGTGCGTGCAGGAGGCGAGCCCCTCTACACACTGGTCAACCCCGTTGACGACGCCGCGATGGGCATCACCCATGTCCTGCGCGGTGAGGACCTGCTGTCCTCCACCCCGCGGCAGGTGGCCCTCTATCGTGCCCTCATGGACATCGGTCGGGCTCAGGTCATGCCCGAGTTCGGGCACCTGCCCTACGTCATGGGGGAGGGCAACCGAAAGCTGTCCAAGCGGGACCCTCAGTCCAACCTCCTCATCCACCGCTATCGCGGCATGATCCCCGAGGGGCTTCTCAACTACCTTGCCCTCCTGGGGTGGTCGCTGAGTGCGGACCGCGACGTCTTCTCAGCGGCAGAGATGATCGAGGCCTTCGACGTCCATGACGTCAATCCCAACCCGGCCCGCTTCGACCCAAGAAGTGCGAGGCCATCAACGCCGAGCAGGTGCGTGCACTGGGGGAGGCCGACTTCCGGGACCGGCTGGTGCCCTACCTCGCCGACGCCTACCCCGACCCGTCCGGCGAGACCGCTCAGGTATCGCTGGTCTCGGCGGACTCCTTCGACGGACTCACCGTGCGGGAGCAGGAGATCCTCAGCGCTGCTGCCCCCCTCATCCAGACACGGATCCAGCTGCTGCGCGAGAGCCGCGACATGCTCGGCTTCCTCTTCGTGCCTGACGACGAGCTCGTCATCGATGACAAGGCCCTGGCCAAGCTCAAGGCCTCGGCCGGTGACGTGCTGGATGCGGGCATCCGTGCTCTGGAAGGGCTCAGCTCCGAGCAGTGGGGGAAGGACCGTCTGGAGGATGTCCTCAAAGCGGCCATCGTCGAGGGGCAGGGCATGCCCGACGGTGAGGGGATCAAACCGCGTCTCGCCTATGGTCCGCTGCGCGTCGCAGTGACCGGGAGGCAGGTCTCTCCACCCTTGTTCGAGTCCATGGAGATCCTTGGACGCGACTCCATCCTCGCCAGGCTGAAGGCTCTTCGAGCGCAGGTCGGGTGACATGGCCGCCGGTTACTCTCGCGCTCACGGTGGTGGGGTCAGGAACATCGTGTCCCTGACCCCACCACCTAATCCGTGCGCGAGACGCCTCACGAGTGCCCTCAAGGGGGCGCGACCGTTCCCTGAAAGGCGTCACATGGCTCCGGCGTCGATTCCTTGGACCCGGATGCCCGCCAGGATCGTGTGCCACTGATCCAGTCCTATGAGAGTGCCTTGGGGGCACATCAGCATGACCTCCACGCCGATCCCTCGTTCTCCTACTCGTCTGTTGAAGCGATAGCCGTCGATAGGAGTGGGAGTGTCTGAGATCGTCGCCGTGGTGGAGAAAGCGGCTTCGTAACCCGGGAAGGTTCCACTATCATCACGGACGGCCTCCACGGCAGTCGGCCCTTGCGTGATTTGATAGTCTGAAAAAAGTTTCGGCTGATGCCGGATGGCTATATCGGAAAGTTCTTTGTCGCCTATCGCATTTCTGGTGATGAAGTATCTCTCGTTGATGTCGGTGGCGATATAACCGAAGCAGTCCTGGTTGCTGTTGACCACGTACTCATCGAGCGTGATGTCGGGGTTATCTGACTTTTGGATGCGGCCGCTGCTTGAGGACCAGACGGAGCAGTCCTCATTGGTGACGGTAAAAGATGGTCGAGACCATGTGGCGGCCGTGGAAGGTGTGGAGGACGGTGATTCTGACGGCGTTGGGCTCGGTGTGCTGGACGGAGTATCGGAGCTGGAGGTGCTGGCCTCGGCGGAGGCGCCTGCGGGTTCGACGGTCAGCTGTCCCTTGTGGGCGGGGCCACAGGCGCTCAGTGCCAGGCTGGCTGTGAGGCGCAGCCCCAGAGCAAGGCGATGAGTTCTGGAGGGTGTGTGGGCGACGAGCATCTGGTGATGGTGCTGGGCGAGGCGATGTGGCTCTCCTGGTGGTGGGGGCAGAGGAATGCAGGCGCTGTGACTCGTTGCTGGACCTCCTATCTATCTCATGGCTCCGGCGTCGAGTCCCGTCACTCGTGTTGAGGACAGGAACTGGTGCCATGTATCGGCGGACGTGAGCTTGTCCGGATGGCACTCGAGGAAGATTTCAAGAGTGACACCCTGATCGCTGATCTGTCGGAAGAAACGATATCCCGCTACGTCGCCCGTCGAGCCACTGGCGTACTTGACGGTGGCCGTGTAGCCGATTTCATACCCGGGGAGCGTCCCGCTGTCATCCGGTACGGCTTCGACGGGAGTCGGCCCTGCTGTCATCGCGAAAGAGCTGTGGTTCGGCATCGTCTCCTGTATCTTGACGGAGGAGATTGTGTTGTCTCCGCCCATTTTTCTTTCGTCATAGATTGACTGGCTCGCTTTGTAGAAGATGATGGCCAGGCATCCTTCTGTGTCGAAATTGTAGGCCTGGCTGATGTCTGATGACGTTTCGGTCGGCTGTTTGAGTATGTCGTCCTGCCGGTGCCACGTGCCGGTTGAGTCGTTGGAGATCGTGACGTTGGGGGCCGTCCAGGCTGTTGCGGAAGATGTGGCCGACGGCGTTGGGCTCGGTGTGCTGGACGGAGTGTCCGAGCTGGAGGCGCTGGCCTCGGCGGAGGCGCCTGCGGGCTCGACGGTCAGCTGTCCCTTGTGGGAGGGTCCGCAGGCACTCAGTGCCAGGCCGGCTGTGAGGCACAGTCCCAGGGCGAGGAGGCGAGGGCTGCAGGGTCCGCGACCTGCATGGCGATGGTGCTGCAGGTGGGTGGGCATGTATGGCCTCCCAAAGGGGCGGGGGTGAGCAGGAACTAGTGGGAGTCTAGGGGATGCCTCTGGAGGTGTGCTCGGTTGTCGGGAGGGGGCGGGAAGTGGGGTGCGATACCGGCTGTGAGCGGGAGAGGCGGGATCGGGGGTGAGGGGAGGGAGGTGTCTGGGGCTCCCGCTGTGTGTCTGTCTTCACCTTCTGGTGATTTGGCGGGGCGGGGGTGGGCGTGTAGATTACTGCCCGCTGCCTCGGACGTGATCCCTTTCGAGGTGAAGCCCCTTGGGGTATGGTGTAATTGGCAACACGACTGATTCTGGTTCAGTTATTCTAGGTTCGAGTCCTGGTACCCCAGCGGATCTGTTGATCTGTAGCCCCCATCGTTTAGTGGCCTAGGACACCGCCCTCTCACGGCGGCGGCGCCGGTTCGAATCCGGCTGGGGGTACGAGGGTCCGGTTGTTGCTTCAACCTCCGGACTGTCAGGGCCCCCATCGTTTAGTGGCCTAGGACACCGCCCTCTCACGGCGGCGGCGCCGGTTCGAATCCGGCTGGGGGTACGGATCAAGCAGGCTGGCTAGGGTCTGCTGGTTCACAACTACATAGCAGGCCCCCATCGTTTAGTGGCCTAGGACACCGCCCTCTCACGGCGGCGGCGCCGGTTCGAATCCGGCTGGGGGTACGAGAACGAGGTGCCTGCACCGCCGAGAGGTGGTGCAGGCACCTCATGTTGTCACCCGGTGTTCTCATGCTGAGGCTCGCTCGCGCGGCCGGCCGGGCGACTGGCGCTCAATGGTCTACGAAGGTCTACGAAGCGGATGCCAGGAGATCGCTGCCCGTCGTGACGGTAAGTCCTCGTTCCAGCAGTGAGCGCACGCCTCCTTCCAGGGCGGCGAACAGGGGCGCTGAGGGCTGCGTGCGCCCGTCGTGGCACAGCACTACCGATCCGGCACCGGCAAGGTCCGTGACGGCGGCCGCCTCCGCCGTCGACGGCGTGTGGACGCTCCACAGCAACAGGTCCATCCTCTTCCGGGAGGCAACCATCATGGCCGGTGCGTCAACCCGGCCGTAGGGAGGGCGCCACAGGCGCGGAGACGGTGCTCCGGCCGCCACGATCGCCTCGCACGTCCGGTTCACCGAGTCGCTCAGCTCCGAGAAGCTCACGCCGTAGACGTCCGTGTGCACCCAGTTGTGGACCGCGACCTCGTGCCCCTCGGCGACCTCCCGCGCGATCAGCTCGGGGTGGGCCTCCACCGCGGACCCCAGCACGAAGAAGGTGGCCCGTACCTGCAACCTCGCCAGCATGTCGAGCACACGTGGAGTCCAGCGAGGGTCTGGTCCCGTCGTCGAAGGTCAGCGCCAGCTTTCCGGATTCTCCACCGGTCTGAAACACCACTCGCGTTCCGAGTGCGCTTCCAGGGGCTGCGGGGCGAGGGGCGGTTCTCGCCGTGGGGGAGAGGTGGGTGTCCCGCCAGTGAGTCGCTCCTGCGCCGGCGCCCGCGCCAACGATGCCCGCCGTCGTTGCCAGGGCGGCCCTCCCCAGGATGCCTCGCCGGCTCTCCCCGGTGGTGGGGCTCAATCGTGACTCCACTGACGAAGGGGATGCGCTGTCCCCGGCTCCGTCATCCGGCAGGCTCTTGGTCGTCACCAGTACATCGTAGAGCGATCCCGGTGGGCCTCTGAACTTCTCGTCGTAACGTTGCAGAACCACGACGGAATCGAACTGGATCACACCGTATCAATCGATAATCCGGGCATCCTCGGTAGGATGCCCGCGTGACGAACTTTCCCGCGCTGAAGACCCCCGGCCCCCTCGCTGATGGCGCCATGCGCATCACTCCCCTGGGGGTCTGGGCGAGGTCGGCCGCAACATGACCGTTTTTTTCGAGCTGGATGGCAAGCTGCTCATCGTTGACTGCGGTGTGCTCTTCCCCGAGGAGGACCAGCCGGGCGTCGATCTCATCCTTCCTGACTTCTCCTCCATCGAGCACCGCATCGACGACGTCGTCGCCCTGGTCCTGACTCATGGGCACGAGGACCACATCGGGGGCGTGCCCTACCTGCTGCGCCTGCGTGAGGACATTCCCCTGGTGGGAAGCGAGCTCACCCTGGCCTTCGTGGAGGCCAAGCTCAAGGAGCACCGTATCCGTCCAGTGCTGCGTCAGGTCAGCGAGCACGAGGAGGTCTCCTACGGGCCCTTCGACCTGGAGTTCGTGGCCGTCAACCACTCCATCCCCGACGCCATGGCCGTCATGATCCGCACCGACGCCGGTAATGTACTGGCCACTGGTGACTTCAAGATGGACTCCCTGCCCATCGACGGGCGCATCACGGACCTGCGCTCCTTCGCCCGTTTCGGTGAGGAGGGCGTTGACCTGTTCTGCGTGGACTCCACGAACGCAGAGGTCCCCGGCATGGTCGGCCATGAGGGCGAGATCGGCCAGGTCCTGGACAATGTCTTCGCCGACTCCGACGGGCAGATCGTCGTGGCCTCCTTCGCCAGCCACGTCCACCGGGTCCAGCAGGTCCTTGATGCGGCCGCCCTGCACGACAGGCGGGTCGCCCTCGTGGGACGCTCCATGGTGCGCAACATGGGTATCGCCTCCGAACGCGGCTACCTCAAGGTCCCCGCCGGCGTCCTCATCGATGCCCGAGACATCACCTCGCTGCCCCCGCACGAAAGAGTCCTCATGGTCACCGGCTCGCAGGGCGAGCCGATGGCAGCCCTGTCCCGGATGGCCCACTCCGAGCACCGCAGCGTCACCATTGAGCCCGGGGACACCGTCATCTTCGCCTCCTCTCTCATCCCCGGCAACGAGAACTCCGTCTTCCGGGTCATCAACCAGCTCATGCGGCTGGGAGCGCGCGTGGTTCACCAGGGCAATGCCAAGGTCCATGTCTCCGGGCACGCCTCGTCCGAGGAGCTGCTCCACGTCTACAACATCGTCCAGCCCCGCAACGTCATGCCCATCCATGGTGAGATCCGTCACCTGGTGGCGAATGGTGGACTCGCCGTCAAGACGGGAGTCGCCCCGGAGCGGGTCATGCTGTGCGAGGACGGCGTGGCCGTCGACCTGGACGGGGGAGTGGCCCGTATCGCCGGCCAGGTGCCCTGCGGCTACATCTACGTTGACGGATCCTCCGTGGGGGAGATCGATGAGGCCGAGCTCAAGGACCGCCGCATCCTGGCGGAGGAGGGCTTCGTCTCCGTCTACGCCGTGGTGGAGACCACGACCGGCACGATCCTGGCCGGTCCTCACATCCAGGCTCGGGGCGTTGCCGAGGACGACTCGGTCTTCGAGGAGATCCTTCCTGATGTGACCGAGGCCCTGTCCGCTGCGCTGGAGACCGGCAAGGCGGACGCCTACTCCCTCCAGCAGGTCATGCGCCGCACCCTGGGCCGCTGGATCGGGCGCCGTCTCAGGCGCCGTCCCATGATCGTCCCGGTCGTCATCGAGGCGTAGCAGGAGGGTGCTCACTGCATGACTCTGTTCCGGCCCGCGTGCTTCATATCCACAGGATCCATCCTCATCGACATCCCCCTCCACGTCAGCCGCGTGCCGACGCCGGGAGGGGCGATCACCGGGGCGTCGTCGGGCCCGGTCGTCGGTGGCGGGTACGCCGTGGTCTCAGCCGCGGCCCGGCAGGGCGTCCCTACGGCCCTGGCCGCCACCCTGGGAACCGGCCCCAACTCAGCGCGGGTGCGCGAGTCGATGCACCTGGACCGGGTTGAGCTGCTCGTCGAGGAGCTCGTCGGGGACATCGGCACCTGCACCACTCTCATTGAGCCCTCCGGCCGACGCACCTTCATCACCACCGCGGGCGTCGAGGGAGAGCCCCAGCGCGAGGACCTGGAGAGCCTCGACCTGAGATCCGGGGACTGGGTCTACGCCACCGGTTATGACCTCGCCCACTACACGAGCCGCGGCATCCTGGCCGACTGGCTGCTGTCGATCCCCGATGGCGTCGGGCTGGTGATCGACCTCGGCCCGGTCCAGCCCGACATCCCCGACCAAGTGCTCCTGCCGCTGCTGGACCGAGCGACGATACTGACCGGGAACGACCTGGAGATGAGTCGGCTCGAGAAGCGCCTGGGCGGTACCAACGCCATTCGAGGGGCCTGCCCGCGAGCACTGATCGTCCACCGTACCGGCGTCCACGGCTGCGTTCTCCACCCGGTGGACGGCGAGGCCATCGAGGTTCCCGGTTTCGTGCGTGAGGTCGTGGACACGACGGGGGCGGGAGACACGCATACCGGTGTCCTGGTCGCCGGCCTTCTTGACGGGCTCGACGTCGTCGAGGCGGCCAGGCGTGCCAATGCGGCTGCAGCCCACGCCGTCGAGCGCACCGGCCCGGCCCAGGCCCCGCTGCGTGAGGAGATCGATGAGTTCCTCCAAGCCGGAAGTGAACGGTCCTGAGCGGTTCTGAGAGGCCCTAGGACGGCGGCAGCCTCTCTCGCCGGGGGAGGAGACCTCTTACGGGCCTGTGCCTCCGAGAAGGTGACGTGTCTCCGGCCGGCGCAGGCGGCGTGGCAAGGCCGTTGACACTGAGAATCCGATAGTTTCTAGGGCATCATGGCCAATCGTCGCACCACGAGAACATCTGCGCCTTCGTCGGGAACCGGCAGAGGGCGTAATCGAGGTGGCTCCGCCTCTGGGGCCGCTCCCTTCTCCGAGCCTGGAACCGGACCCTCCGGCGGGCGCTACCGCCGTACCGGCTGGGCCTTCCTCATCCTGGCCCTCGCGGCGGTTCTGGCACTGCGGGAGTGGTTCGGGATCTCCGGAGCCGCAGGTGATCTCCTGCACCATATCGCTGCGGGGCCCGTTGGTGTCCTGGGCGTCTTCGTGCCCCCGCTCCTGGCGGCGCTGGGAGTCGCCATGCTGCGGGTCCACAGTCTGGGAGCAGTGCACGCGCGGGTCTCCGTGGGCTGCCTGGGGCTGCTGACGGCTCTGACCGGAATGATCCAGGTCGGCAGCGGCAACCCGGTCCTCAGGGGCAACATCGGCGGTCTGGAGAGCGCCGGAGGGCTGCTGGGGATGGCTGGTGGGCTACCCCCTGGCAGCACTGTTCTCCTCCGTGGGGGCCTTCATCCTGTTCATCCTCCTGACTGTGTTCTCCGCCCTGGTCATGTCCGGCAAGACCGTGGCCGAGATCCGCGAGCTGCTGGAGCAGTACCGGACCGCGGACAGTGACGAGGCATCCCACGGTGCCGGTGGCTCCGGTGACTCCCTGGCCCGTCGCCTGCTCGGACGGGCGCGTGGAGGCTCCGGGCGGGCCGACGCCTCGGAGGGCGATCCGGATCAGACGGCGCTCCTGGACTCCTACGACGGTGACGAGCCATTCCGCTCCGCCCTGGAGGTGGAGGAGCCGGCCTCCCGTAAGCGAGGCAGTGGCCGGCGTAAGCGCTCGGCTGACCGGGAGGCCCAGCAGACGGCGATCACCGACCTCTTCGAGCCGGGCGGCGATCCCGACGGCCACTCGGAGAACGCCGCCTTCGTCATCCCGGACGTGGGTGAGGAGAGCGACACCGTTGCCTCCTCGGCACCCTCAGCCGCCTCTCCCACCCAGGAGCAGGCCGGCCGGCCCGACAGGTGGCCCCGCGGTGGCCGGCTCGGCCGCTGGGGGACAGCGCAAGCCCTCATCGCCCAAGCGCTCTGCCCCGCAGTCGCCGTCCGGTTTCGATGCCGTCACCGAGGAGACCCCCGAGGTTCCGATCGAGGAGCCCGACCTCGCCGACCAGATCGCCATGAGCGACCTGAGCAACATGGCCCTGCCCGACGGCTCGACCTACACCCTGCCCGAGGACGCGCTGCTCGGCCCCGGCCCGGCGCACTCCACCCGCACCCCTGCCAACGACGCCATCGTCGAGTCCTTGCAGAACGTCTTCGCCGAGTTCAACGTGGACGCCACGGTCACCGGCTACACGCGCGGTCCTCAGGTCACCCGCTACGAGGTCCACCGGGGCCGGGGGGTCAACGTCTCCCGTATCACGGGGCTGGAGAAGAACATCGCCTATGCGGTGGCCTCCGATGAGATCCGTCTTCTGACCCCATTCCGGGCAAGAGCGCTATCGGCATCGAGATCCCCAACAGTGACCGGGAGATGGTCAAGCTCGGTGATGTTCTGCGCTCCCAGGCCGCGCGCAAGCAGGCGCACCCGCTGGTGGTCGGTCTGGGCAAGAACGTGGAGGGCGACTACATCGTCACCAACCTGGCCAAGACCCCGCACCTGCTGGTGGCCGGTCAGACCGGTTCGGGTAAGTCCTCCTTCGTCAACTCGATGATCACCTCGATCATGATGCGCGCCACGCCCGAGGAGGTGCGCATGGTGCTGGTGGACCCCAAGCGGGTCGAGCTGACCATCTACGAGGGCATCCCGCACCTCATCACCCCGATCATCACCTCTCCGAAGAAGGCGGCCGAGGCCCTGGAGTGGGTGGTGCGTGAGATGGACGCCCGCTACGACGACCTGGCGTCCTTCGGCTTCAAGCACATCGACGACTTCAACAAGGCGGTGCGCGCCGGCGAGGTCCAGCCCCTGCCGGGCTCCCAGCGGGAGCTGAGCCCCTACCCCTACCTCCTGGTCGTCGTCGACGAGCTCGCCGACCTCATGATGACCGCCCCCAAGGACGTGGAGGCCTCCATCCAGCGCATCACTCAGCTGGCCCGCGCCGCCGGGATCCACCTGGTCCTGGCCACCCAGCGACCCGTCGCCCAGGTGGTCACCGGCCTCATCAAGTCCAATGTTCCCTCGCGCCTGGCCTTCGCCACGGCCTCGCAGCTGGACTCCCGGGTCATCCTCGACCAGAACGGTGCCGAGACGCTCACCGGCCAGGGTGACGCCCTCTACCTGGGGCCGGGCGCCTCGACACCGGTGCGTATCCAGGGCTCCTGGGTCACCGAGTCCGAGATCCGTTCCGTCGTCGAGCACGTCAAGTCCCAGCTGACGCCCGAGTACCGCGAGGACGTCGTCGTCCCGGAGGTCAAGAAGCAGATCGACGAGGAGATCGGCGATGACATGGACCTGCTCCTGCAGGCCGCCGAGCTCATCATCTCCAGTCAGTTCGGCTCCACCTCCATGCTCCAGCGCAAGCTGCGTGTCGGATTCGCCAAGGCCGGCCGCCTCATGGACCTGCTCGAGTCTCGCGAGGTCGTCGGCCCCTCGGAGGGGTCCAAGGCCCGCGACGTCCTCGTCCAGCCCGAGCAGCTCGAGGAGACGCTGGCCTGGATCAAGGGAGAGGGCGGCGCGCCCGGAAGCGCTGACACTCCTGAGGCTCCAGACGCTTCTCAGGACGAGCCCGGCTCCGACGAGCCGTTGCCTCCCGCCTCGGGCGAGCCTCGTACCGCGGTCATGCCGGCGAACCGTTACAGCACGGACCCGTTGGAGGTCGCCTCGAGCCTGCCGGAGTCGGAGTCCTGGGACGATGCGTCCGCTGAGGAGGACTCCGAGGACGCCTGGTCGCTCACCGGCCGCGGCTCATCGTGGTGATGAGGAGGCCGATGCCGTGGTCGGAGGGTCCACGCGCGTGCCTGCTCGTTTGATGACCTCTTACCGACTGGGAATCCTAGGGGCCGGTCCGGTGGGCTTCGGTGCTGTGGTGGACATGGTCGAGGCGTCCTTGACGTCTGCAGTGAGCATGCTCCAGCGCCGGTCGATCTCCTCCTCATTCAGACCTAGGCCAGCAGGACGCTCACCGTTGTGAAGTGCTGTCAGGTCTCTGACCTTGTAGCCGCCCTCCTGATCCATGGTGAACGGGTGCCAGCTCAGCTTGTCCACGCTCACCGAGCCGTCGGCGTGCGAGGTGACGTCGGCCCAGACCAGCTGACCGACGTCGGACAACGGGGCGCAGCACTCCTCGTCCTGGTTGGAGATGTAGTTGCCGGCCGAGTACGACACCCACATCCCCTTGCCATCGCCCTCTCCGGAGAGCTTCTCGGCGGGCTGAGGCACATGGGGGTGAGCACCGAAGAGGATGTCGACCTGTCCGCTGTCGGCCAGAGACTGGGCGTAGGAGACCTGCTCGTCGTTGGGCTTGGTCTCGTACTCCTGACCGATCTGGGAGTGGACGACGACAAGGTCGGCGCCCGCCGCACGGGCCGTCTTCGCCGCCTTCGTGATGGCGCCGACGTCGTTGAGCGACACCGAGTGTTCGGTGGGATCGTCGAGGCCGTTGAGGTCCTTGGTCGTGGAGATCTGGGCCACGGTCACTGTGCGTCCTCCCCGCTCGAGCTCGTAGAGTGCGAAGGGCACGGAGGCGTCCTCCGTGCTCCGGTAGGTGCCCGCGTGCCCCAAGCCGTGAGCATCCAAGGCGTCCAAGGTGGCGACGACTCCGGCCTCACCCCGGTCGGCGGCGTGGTTGGAGGCGGTCGCGCAGCCGTCCCACCCGGATCTGGCCAAGGCGCCGATGACCTCGGAAGCGGTGCGCGGCGAGTCACGTGGCTCCCCGGAGGCGGGGTGGCGGGGGACGACGTTGTGGGAGGCCGCCAAGGACGATGAGAGACGAGACGATGAGAGACGAATGGAGGAGAACATCATTATGAACGTAAGAGTTGAACCTTAACAGGATGTGTACGGCCCGCGGTCTTCTCAGCAGCGGGAGGCAGAAGCGCCCGGATGTTCGGGGAGTGCCGTGAGTGAGCACTGAGCCCCCGCTGCGTGTTGCGGGCGGCGGCCTCATGGCGCGCACAGCGAAGGCGAGCGGATGCGATGTCGTTCGAGAAGATCGAGGTTTCTCCGTCGGCCAGAGGTCGTGCACGACTAGGCTGGCCCTGATGAACGCCCCGACCACCCCGGACGGCGCCGCGCAGTCAGAGCGGGCGCCGCTGCTCAACATCGCCAACGCCCTGACGGTGCTGCGCCTCCTGCTCGTTCCCGTTTTCATCTGGCTCTCCCTGCTGCCGGGGGACCGGGCCAGGCTCGCCGCGGTCGTGGTCTTCGTCGTGGCGGCCTTCACGGACCGTCTTGACGGTCAGCTGGCGCGCTCGTGGGGACTGGTGACCTCCTTCGGCAAGATCGCCGACCCGATCGCGGACAAGGCGCTGACCCTGTCCGCCTTCGTCCTGCTGAGCGTCAACCATCGACTGTGGTGGTGGGTCACCGTCCTCATCGTCGTGCGCGAGCTCGGCATCACAGTCATGCGTTTCTTCATGCTGCGCCGCGCCGTCATGGCGGCATCACGCGGCGGCAAGATCAAGACGACACTCCAGATGGTCGGGCTGGTCGGGCTGCTCACGCCGTGGTCCATGCTCCTGCTGCCCGTGGGCCTGGTCGCGTTCCTGACCAAGGCGGCCTACGTCATCGTGGCTGCGGCACTCATCGTCACGGTGGTGACCGGCCTGGACTATGTCCGCCAGGCGATGCGGTTGAGCCGTCAGAGCGGACGGGGTGACCAGTGACCGTTCCGGGGCGGAAGCCGTGCTGATCGAGGGTGTGCACGACGTCGAGGACTGCACTCGTGCTGCGGCAGCCCTCCTGCAGACCGCCGTGGATCGCGGGGTGACTCTGGCGATCGCCGAGTCGCTAACGGGCGGGCAGGTCTCCTCCAGCCTGGTAGAGGTTCCCGGTGCCTCACGTGTGCTGGTGGGAGCGGTCGTCGCCTACGCCACCCGGATCAAGGCTCAGGTCCTCGGAGTCGATGCCGCGCACCTGGAGCGGACCGGGCCGGTGGACCGTGAGGTTGCCCTGCAGATGGCGCATGGTGTGCGCCGGCTCCTCGGGGCCGATCTGGGGCTGGCCACCACCGGTGTGGCCGGGCCGGGGGCGGTCGACGGTCATCCGGCGGGAACAGTCCATGTCGCCGTCGTCGGTCCGTGGGGTGAGGGGCACCGCGAGCTGCACCTGACCGGTGACCGCTCGCAGGTCCGGCGCGCCACCGTGATCGACGTATGTGAGCTGGCCATCGGTTTCTGTGCGAAGAAAGGCGTGGGTCACGGTCCTGACCGCTCCTCGCCGATGATCAACCAACTACAGATCACAGACTAAGACGTATTTCAGATTTCTCTCAGGAATGCCGGTAGAGTGGTTCTCAACGTCACCGGAGCCGGAGAACTGGCCTCGCGTGGCGGGAATGAATCCACGACGTGAATGGTTGTGCTAGACGATGAACAACACGACTCACCCCCGCACCACTCGCCCGATCAACAACCGGATGCCGATGCGCCAGGGACCCGGGGCAGGGTACGGTGTGTCCGTGGACACCCCGAAGCACGAGAATGTCGTCCTGCGCCGCGAGATCGGAGAAGTTCTGCGCGGCGTCCGACAGCATCAGGGACGTACGCTGCGTGAGGTCTCGTCTCAGGCCCGCGTCTCCCTGGGGTACCTCTCCGAGGTCGAGCGCGGCCAGAAGGAAGCCTCCTCCGAGCTGCTCGCCTCCATCTGCCAGGCGCTTGACGCCCCTCTGTCCATGGTGCTGCGTGAGGTCTCCGACCGCATCGCCCTGACTGAAGGCGTGATGATTCCGGACACGGTTCCTGATGAGCTCGTGCGCCAGCAGGGGGTCGCCCTGCGGTGACCATCCGCTGACGCCCTCGGCGCTCTCAGGGCACTGAGGGCGTTGTCAGTGAGCCGACCTTCCCGGCGGCGGGACCACGATGAGTGGACTCGCCGCCGGGTTGACCGTTGACGAAGGGGGAGTAGTGAAGCACTCGGAGTTCTGGAACGCCGTCGAGGCGGTTTTCGGTCCGGCTTATGGCCGGTCATTGGCGCAGGACCTGGTTCTTCCGGGACTGGGTGTGACCTGTGTGCAGGCGCTCGACACCGGTGTGGCGCCGGAACGGGTCTGGGGTCTTCTGTGCGACGAGACCGAGCGCTCGGACGACGAGCGATGGATCTTCCGTTCTGATCCCCGTCGATGAGCCTGCTGATGGGGCGGGTGGTGAGGTGGAGCTCGGAGGTGCCGACACGCGCATGACGACGGTGTCGCGATCGAACAGGTGTTCGGGTACTGTTCTCCACGAACGACGGCGATGCCTCTCGGGTCCACAGGGCTGATGAGGGGCGGAGATAGATGTCAGTGGTCAGGCATACCGTCGTTGGTGAGCCCCGGAGAGGGGACCTCGCCGAAGTTGACCAGCCATGCCCGCCGCGGCTGCGCGCCGCCCTGAGAACCGAGGTAGAACAATGCCTGCTGCCAGCCAGACCCAGGACCGCTCCAAGGCCCTGGCCACAGCCCTCGCCCAGATCGACAAGAGCTTCGGTAAGGGATCCGTCATGCGCCTGGGGGACGACACCCGTCCTCCGGTCTCCGTCATCCCGACGGGATCGGTTGCCCTCGACGTGGCTCTGGGAGTCGGGGGGCTCCCGAGGGGGACGCATCATCGAGGTCTACGGACCGGAGTCCTCCGGAAAGACCACCGTTGCCCTGCACGCCGTGGCCAGTGCACAGCGGGCCGGCGGGAACGCGGCCTTCATTGACGCCGAGCACGCCCTCGACCCGGTCTATGCCAAGGCTCTGGGCGTCGACATCGACAACCTCCTGGTCTCACAGCCGGACACCGGCGAGCAGGCCCTGGAGATCACCGACATGCTGGTGCGCTCGGGCGGCCTGGACATCATCGTCATCGACTCCGTGGCGGCCCTGGTCCCCAAGGCCGAGATCGAGGGGGGAGATGGGGGACTCGCACGTCGGCCTCCAGGCCCGCCTCATGAGCCAGGCTCTGCGCAAGATCACCGGTGCACTGTCCTCCACCGGCACCACCGCCATCTTCATCAACCAGCTGCGCGAGAAGATCGGTGTGTTCTTCGGCAACCCGGAGACCACCACCGGTGGGAAGGCCCTCAAGTTCTACGCCTCCGTGCGCCTGGACGTGCGTCGCATCGGCGGTCTCAAGGACGGCGACCAGCCCGTGGGCAACCGCACCCGGGTCAAGGTCGTCAAGAACAAGATGGCGCCCCCCTTCAAGCAGGCCGAGTTCGACATCCTCTACGGCCAGGGCATCTCCCGCGAGGGTAGCCTGCTGGATCTGGGCGTGGACAACGGCGTGGTGCGCAAGTCGGGGGCCTGGTTCACCTACGGGGAGGACCAGCTCGGTCAGGGCAAGGAGAACGCCCGCAACTTCCTCAAGGACAACCCGCAGCTGGCCGCCGAGATCGAGGAGAAGATCCTCGCCGCCCTGGGGATCGGTGAGCCCGGCCGCAAGGCCCGGGAGGCTGAGGAGATGGCCGCCGCCGAGGCGGCCGTGGCCGCAGCCGCCGTCCCGGTGGACAGTGGGGACACCGCCGCTACGAGCGCGGTCAAGAACGCCCGGGGACGCGGGAAGAAGACCACCACCGCTAAGGCGCCCAAGAGCGTGAAGACGTCCAAGGATGCGTCGTCGGATGAGCCGGACACCATCTTCGGTGAGGACGCCGGCGGGTTCTGATGCCCTGGCTCATCCCTGACGCCCACGCGCAGGCGGTCGAGGCGGCGCGGGAGATCGTCCTGCGCCGCCTCGACCGCAGTGCGGCTCCCCGCTCGGCCCTGGCGGAACTGCTCGAGCGCAAGGAGGTGGACCCCCGTGTGGCCGCCGAGGTCCTTGAGCGTCTGGAGGCGGCCGGGGTCATTGATGACACCGCCTACGCGGCCCGCCTGGCGCGTACCCGTTTCGCGGAGAAGGGGGCGGCCAGGCGGGCCATCGCCGAGGAGCTGCGGCGCAAGGGTCTGGGTGAGCAGGACGTCACCGCGGCCCTCGAGCAGATCAGTTCCGACGACGAGGACACGGCGGCGCTGGCGCTGGCCCGCAAGAAGCTGTCCACCACTCGCCACCTGCCCTGGGAGGTGCGCCGGCGTCGCACCGCCGCCGTGCTGGGGCGCAAGGGCTACAGCCGGGAGGTGACCATGCGGGCCATTGCTGCCGCTCATGCCGAGGAACCGGACTGAGAATCGGGTCTGTTCGGGCCTCAAGAGCCCGAGGCTCTCTCCGGCCGACTAGGCTTGTCCCATGACCCAGGTGATTCCGGCTACTGGCGGCCCCCACGCCCCGGTTGACCTCCATGCGTTGGCGGCCTCAGCGGGAATCGCCGCCGAGCACGTCATTCCCCACGGCCGCGATGTGGCCAAGATCGATCTGCGCGTGCTGGATTCCAGTGAGCACGTGAGCAGCAGTGGTGCGAATACCGCCCACTACGTCGTCGTCACTGCGATCACACCGACGCCTTTCGGAGAGGGCAAGACGACCACGGCCATCGGACTGGCCCAGGGGCTCACCCGCCTGGGAGAGCAGGCAGTTCTCACCCTGCGCCAGTCGGCCATGGGGCCCACTTTCGGCATCAAGGGTGGCGCTGGAGGCTCCGGGGGTGCCCGCATCTGCCGGCCGAGCGCATGAACCTGCACCTGACCGGTGACTTCCACGCCATCACCGCCGCCCACAACCTCCTGTCGGCGATGATCGACAACCACTTGCACCACGGCAATGAGCTCGACATCGACGAGCGCACCATCACCTGGCCCCGGGTCCTGGACGTCAACGACCGTGCCCTGCGCCATATCGTCACCGGACTGGGAACGAGGGTCGACGGCGTCACCCGGCAGGCCTCCTTCGACATCACCCCGGCCAGCGAGCTCATGGTCATCATGTCGCTGGCCACGGATCTGGCCGACCTGCGCGAGCGCCTGGGGCGCATCGTCATCGGCCGGAGCCGTAGTGGGGAGTGGGTCAGCGCCGAGGACCTCAAGGCGGCCGGTGCTATGTGCGCCGTCCTGCGCGACGCGCTCGAGCCCAACCTCCTGCGCACCGGTGAGGGCACACCCGTCCTGGTTCATACCGGCCCGTTCGGCAATATCGCCACCGGATGCTCCTCGGTCATCGCCGACCGCGTCGCCGCGGCAGGAGCCCGTGGCGGCTACGTCCTCACCGAGGCCGGCTTCGGATCCGACATGGGCCTGGAGCGCTTCGTCGACCTCAAGTGCGCCGTCTCCGGTATGTACCCGAGTGTCGCCGTCGTCGTGGTCACCATCAGGGCGCTCAAGGCCCACTGCGGGCGATACCGCCTGGTCAGCGGCAAGGACCTGCCCGAGCAGATGCTCCAGGAGAACATCGAGGACGTGCGCGACGGCGCCGCCAACCTGCTCAAGCACCTGCAGATCGTGCGGGGCTTCGGCATCACCCCGATCGTGGCCGTCAACGTCTTCCCCACCGACCACGACAGCGAGATCGAGGAGGTGACGCGCATCGCCCACGACGCCGGAGCCCGGGCCACGGTCTGTCACCCCGTCACCAGGGGAGGCGAAGGCTGTCTCGACCTGGCCGGAGCCGTCGTCGAGGCTTGCCAGGAGGCGGGCGAACCAGCGTCCACCCACCCTGTCTACGAGCCGCAGGACGACCTGCGCACCAAGATCGCCAAGGTGGCCGACCTCTACGGCGCCGACGGCGTGGACTACACTCCCGCTGCCGGTAGGCTGCTGGACGCCTACGAGCGGGACGGCTTCGGGAACCTGCCCGTCATCGTCGCCAAGACCCCGCTGTCCCTGTCCGCCGAGCCCGGCCGCAAGGGCGTGCCCACCGGATGGCGCCTGCCGGTGCGCGAGGTGCGCCTTGCCGCCGGGGCGGGCTACGTCTACGCGATCTGCGGCAACCTGTCGACCATGCCGGGTCTACCGAGCCACCCCGCCGCCGAGCGCATCGACGTCGACGTCGACACCGGGCAGATCGTGGGGCTGCGCTGAGAAGTCACGGGCCGGGGCCGGCGATATACCGGACCCGACCTGTGACTAGGCAGGAGCAACCGTGCTGTTAACCCTTCTCGTGCTTGGACGTCTCGAAGAGGAGGTTGACCTGCTCGTTGTAGTTCGTCAGGGTTGAGGCGGGTACCCGGTTGGCCCACAGATCGTCCGTCGCGGGCTTCATGATGGCGGCCACGTCCGCGCCGAAGTAGGTCAGCGGGAAGAAGAAGGTGGACTTGTCCTCCAGGTGCTGGGTGAAGGGCTTGGTGGGCAGGCCAGTTTCCTCGAAGACCTTTACTGCCTTGTCAGTGGAGGAGGCGATCGCCGGGAAGACGATTCCGTGAGAGGCCACGATGTCCTGCGCCTCGGCGGTTCCCAGGAAGGCCACCCACTTGGAGGCATTATCGATGTTGGCCGACTGCTTGGAGATCGAGTCGCCCAGTCCGTTGAACAGGGAGACCGACTTGTCGCTGGGGCCCACTGGGTTCGCGGCGATCCCGACCTTGACGTCGAGCTTGGCGTAGGTGCTGAACATCCACGAGCCGTTGAAGCACATGGCGACCTTGCCGCTGCCGAGTTGGACATCGGTGCTGGTCGTGGAGGAGAAGGCGCCACGAGGAGGCATATAACCCTTGTCCACCAGACCGAAGTACCAGTCCATCGTGTCCTGGAAGACCTTCTCGTCGTAGCGGTAGTGGTTCCCCCACGTTTCCTTGTTCGTATAGAACCAGTCGCCGGCCGAGCCGGTGAAGGGACTCCACTGGGTCTGGCCGTCCCCGGTGCCGGCGTCCTGGATGCCCAGGCCGTAGACGGCCACGCGATTCTTATCGAAGCCGGGCTCGTCACCTCGCACGCCGTTCTTGTCCACGGTCAGGTGGGCGAGGATCTTCTCGAAGGTTCCGCCGTCAGTGGGGTTCCAGGACCAGTCGGCCAGGTCCGCCTCGTTCAGGCCCGCCTGGGTGAGCATGTCCCGGTTGTAGAAGACCGCCACGGTGTCCCAGTCCTTGGGGCAGCCGTACTGGTGGCCGTCCTCCCCCTTCCACAGGTCGATGAGGCCCTCCTGGAAGGCGGACTCGTCGACGCCCGCCCAGGCGGCCTGCTTCTCCAGTGGAACCAGGACCTCCAGGTCCACGAACTGGGCGAACTTGGAGATGTGGTCGGTGAAGGCGTCCGGGCCGGTCCCGGCGATGAAGCCGGCCGTCAGCTTGGTCCAGTAGTCAACCCAGGCGATCTGGGTGATGTTGACCTTGATGCCGGTCTTGGCCTCGAAGGCCTTGGCGCAGGCCTCATAGGCGGGCAGCTGGCTGGCGTCCCACATCCAGTACTCGACGGCGCCGGCTCCCGACTTCCTGGAGCCGCCGGAGCAGGCGGCCAGGGTCAGGGCGGCCGCGCCCGAGGCCAAGCCGCACAGGAGGCCTCGGCGCGACAGTGAGGAGCGAAGAGGGCTGATCGGTTGAGTCGTCATCTGGTGCCTCACTTGATTCCGGTAAAGCCGATGGAGTTGACGATGCGCCGGGCGAAGGCCATGAACAGCAGGAGCATCGGGAGGGCGGCCACGAGCGTGGCGGCCATGAGCCCGGCCCAGTCGGGACCGGTCTGAGGGGCCTGGGAGCGGAAGACCGCCAGAGCCACCGTGAGTACCCGCGAGGAGTCCGTGTAGGAGACCAGCAGGGGCCAGAAGTAGTCATTCCAGGCCGTGATGTAGGTCAGGATCGCCAGCGTCGAGATCGGGGCCTTGGCCATGGGCAGGATGAGGGTGAAGAACACCCGGACCTTGGAGGCTCCGTCGAGCAGGGCGGCCTCCTCCAGCTCGCGCGGGATATTCATGAAGAACTGTTTGAGGAAGAACACCGCGAAGGGCGTCATGAACATGGTCGGCAGCGCCACCCCGAGGAAGGTGTCGATGAGGTGGAGCTGCTTGACCAGCACGAAGTTGGGCAGGAGCGTGAAGATCGAGGGGACCATGAGGGCGCCCAGGAACACGGCGAAGACCGTGTCGCGTCCCCTCCAGCGCAGGCGGGAGAAGGAGTAGGCGGCCATCGCTGAGAAGAACACCTGCCCCCGGTGACCAGTGTGGAGATGATGACCGAGTTGCGCAGGTAGAGCCAGAAGTTGATGGCTGCGCCGCTGCCGCCGTCGGCCAGTGCCTCCTCAGTGGACTGCATGCCGAAGACACGGGCGAAGCCGCGCAGGTTGATGTCCACCGGCAGCAGGCTGGTGGGGTGGGCGGTGATGCCCGCGTTGGAGGACAGTGCCGTACGCAGGACCCAGTAGAAGGGCAGGAGCGTGAACAGCATGATGAGGATCATCGCCGCCCAGGCCAGGGCCTTGCCGACGGTGAACCGGCGCCCCGGGGCCTCGGAGGACGCCGCAGCGGGCGCCTTGGGGGACGGCGCGGAGGAGACGGATGCGGTTGTCGTTGTCATGGGTGGTCCTCCTTCAGTCCAGGTCCGTCTCGCCGGCACGGGTCATGCGGTACTGCAGGATCGTGATCGCCGCCAGGACGAGGAGCAGCCCCACCGCCATGGCGGAGGCGTATCCGAACTGGAAGCGTCCGAAGGCCATGTCGTAGATGTAGTACTGCAGCACGCGGGTGGCGTTGACTGGGCCGCCCTGGGTGGCCACCGAGACGGTGTCGAAGACCTGGAAGGAACCGATCATCGTCATGATGAGCACCAGCGCCAGGATGGGACGCAACAGCGGGACGGTGATCCGCCAGAACATCCGCCACTCACTGGCGCCGTCCATCTTGCCCGCCTCATAGACCGTGTTCGGGATCGACTGCAGACCCGCGAAGATGAGCAGGGCCGTGTAGCCCACGTGCCGCCACACGTTGATGATGGCGATGGTGGGGATGGCCATCGACGAGGAGAAGAAGTCGACGGCTGAGCCCGTCAGGGACTCCAGGAGCTGGTTGGTGATGCCCAGCGTGTTGTCCAGGATCCACAGCCACAGCATGGCGGCGACCACGTTGGAGACCAGGTAGGGCGTCAGCACGATGGAGCGCACGAAGGTGGACTGGGTCAGGCGCTGCATGAGGACGGCGATGAGGAGCGCCAGGATCGTCTGCAGACCGATGTTGATGACCACGTACTCCACGGTGACGACGACGGCGTTCCAGAAGGTGTCGTCCTGGGCCATGCGCTTGTAGTTGTCCAGGCCGGTGAACTCCTCGGGAGTCAGGAGGTTGTACTCGGTGAAGGACAGCCAGATCCCTCGGATGAGGGGCCAGATGTAGAAGGCGACGAGGCCGATCGTCGCCGGGAGGATGAAGGCGAGGCCGAGCTTGAGGTCGGAGCGTGGCTTGCGTTGCCGACGCGATGGTCGTGCGACCGGGGTCGAGGTTGACATCGGGTCTCCAAATCGACGGTGATGAGGGAAAACGGGTCGAAGACGGACGGGCGGGGTAGGGACGGGTGGAAGAAGAGAGGACGGATCAGCGACTCGTTGGGTCGCCGATCCCTCAGTCGACGGCGCTCGCGCGCAGCAGGACGAGGTGGTCGGGGTGCAGCACCGGCAGCGCCAGCCCCGTGGTGGTCAGGTAGGAGCCCGGCAGGGTGACGCCCTGGGCCATCCAGCCCGCCGCCAGGCGCAGCTCGGGGTAGACCGGCGCTGCCAGGCGCACGTGGTAGCGGCGTGAGGGGTCCAGGCCGGGCAGAGGGCGCGGCGCCGTGGGCCAGGCCAGGAGCGGGCCCAGCGAGGCGATCTCGAACAGGGCGTCGGAGCCATCGGGGGCGACGACCCCCTCAATGCGCAGCACGTCGTCGTCGGGCAGGTCCGCATGGACCGTCACTCCCGAGTGCAGCAGACCGCGCAGCTCCTTGTGCAGCGCGATGATGGAGGCCAGGCGCTCGCGGGTGGCGTCGTCGGCCTCGGTGAGGTCCCACTCCACACCCATATGGCCCCACAGGGCGGTACCGGCCCGGAAGTCGAGATCGAGGTCGCGCAAGGTGGTGTGGGCCCGTCCCGAGCCGACGTGGGTGCCCACCATCTCGGGAGGAAGCAGCAGCGTGGTGCCGCGCTGGATGTTCTGGCGGTCGTGAGCGTCGATGCAGTCCGAGGCCCACACCCGCTGAGTGCGCTCCATGATCCCCAGGTCGATGCGGCCGCCGCCGCCGGCGCAGGACTCGATCTCCAGGGAGGGGAAGCGCTCATGGAGCGCATCCAGGAGACGGTAGACGGCCAGGGTCTGGTCGTGGACGGCGGCCGCCCCCGGGCGCCCCGCGGTGGGGTCGGAGACCTCATGCCCCGTGGCCAGCAGAGGGGAGTTGTGGTCCCACTTGAGGTAGGCGATGTCCAGGCGCTCCACGAGGGTGGAGATGGCATCGAACAAGTAGTCCCAGGCTCCGGGAGCGGACAGGTCCAGGACCCGCTGGTGGCGGTGCTCGGGCGCTCCGCCGGCGCCGTCGGACAGGATCCACTCCGGGTGGGCGCGAGCCACGTCGGAGTCGACGTTGACCATCTCCGGCTCGAACCACAGGCCGAACTCCATGCCCAGGGCGTGGACGTGCTCCACGAGCGGCTCCAGACCGTTCGGCCAGGCCTCCGGGGAGACCTGCCAGTCGCCCAGCCCCGAGGTGTCGTCGCGGCGGGAGCCGAACCAGCCGTCGTCCAGTACGTAGCGCTCGATACCGACCTGGGCGGCGGCGTCGGCCAGGGCCTTGAGCTTGTCCAGGTCATGGTCGAAGTAGACGGCCTCCCAGGTGTTGAGCAGCACCGGGCGGGGACGGGTGGGGTGGGACGGGCGCGAGCGCAGCCAGGCGTGGCTGCGCTGGGCCAGGGCGTCCAGGCCCTCGCCCCAGGAGAAGACCGTCCACGGAGAGGTGTAGGTCTGCCCCGGGGCCAGCGAGACCTCGCCCGGCAGGAGCAGCTCTCCGGCTCCCAGGAGCTTGCGGCCCGAGGCCGGGTTCATCGCCAGGTGACGGACGTTGCCGGACCATGCCGCGTGAACGCCATGGACGCGCCCGCTGCGCCATCCGAAGCCGGTGGGGCCGGCTGCCAGCCAGGTGACGGCGTCGTGCCCCGGGCGTCCCTCCCAGGACTCGCGCAGGCGGGTACCCGGGGTGAAGGGGGTGCGCACGAGCCGGCGCTCCTGGACATGGTGCCCGGTGGTGTCCAGCAGCTCGTCGGCGCTGTCGGGCAACGGCAGTACCGGCAGTGAGCTCGCCGACGACGAGGTCGGCTCCCTGCTCGCCGTTTGGACTCGGGGCGGTCGTCGCGGACCCAGGCGCGCAGGCGTACCAGGCCGCAGGCCTCCAGGCGCAGCTCGGTGCCCAGGGTCAGCTCGTGGGAGGCGTCGGTTCCGCTGGAGCGCACAACGAGGGCGGTTCCGGCCGGGGTGTCCTCGGAGCCCTCCTCGTGGGTGAAGGCGGTGGGGTGGGGTGAGAAGGCCGAGCCGTCGGTGCGTGAGAGCGCCACGGCGGGGCGCGCGTTCCAGCCCAGGTGGGCCAGGGGCAGGATCGGCAGGTCGTTGGTGATCCAGGCGGTGTTGGTGCCCAAGGACGTCTGTTGCGGCCAGGGCCGCGTCGGACAGGTCGTCACCGCTGACGTCACCCAGGTCAGGGCCCCAGTGGCGCACCACCGGGAAACGGTCGTCGGGCAGGTCGAGGACTACGGAGGTGTCGGCGCATCGCAGATGGAGGGTCATCATCGTCCTTCCAGGGGAGGGGAGAAGACCAGGGAGCGATTCCTTGTAAGATGAAAATAATTGACGATGCTAGATTTTGCAAGGGTTTGCTCTACAGTGTCGGTACGACGTGGACGGCGGTGAACGTCGTCCCAGGTCACAGGCCGTGCGGCCCCAGTGGCAGCTGACGACGATGGGAGTGGGAGTCGACGATGGGCGGTGGACGCAGCCTCGGCGCCAGGGCGCTGCTCGCCCTGATCTCCACCGGCCCCATGAGTCGCGGCGACCTCGCCGAGCGCCTGGGGCTGTCCGCGGCGACGACGACACGTACGGTGCGCCCCCTCATCGAGGCGGGACTCATCGAGGAGCAGCCGCCGGTGGAGGTGGCCGGGCCGGGACGACCCACCCGCCTGCTGGCCGTCGTCCCGAGCAGTGCCACCGTTGCAGGCATCAAGCTCACAGATGACCGCCTTTACGCCGTCCTGACCGACCCGCTGGGCGAGGTCCTCATCAGTGACTCGCAACCGTTGACCGACACCGATGCCGGCTCCGTGACCGCCCTCATCGCCTCGGTGGTGGCGCGGCTGGCCGAGCGCAGCGGGCGACGGCCCGACGCCATCGGAATCTCCCTGGGGGCGGCCGTCGTCGGGAGACGGACTGTGGTGGTGGCCAGCTTCCTGGGATGGCGCGACGTGCCTCTGGCCGCCATGGTCACCGAGGCCACCGGGCTGCCCTGCGTCGCGGCCAACGACGTGCGCGCCTTCGCCTACGCCGAGGCATGGTTCGGGGCCGGCCGTGGACAGGATCCCTTCGCCATGGTCACCCTCGGCGCCGGGATCGGCTGTGGGGTCGTGGTGGCCGGTGAGGTCGTCTCCGGTGCGCAGGGGGCGGCCGGCAGCGTCGGGCACCTGCCGGTGGATCCCTCGGGGACCCCGCTGCGAGATCGGGCACCCCGGGTGCGCTCGGGCCCTCGCCTCGACCCCCGGGATCCTGCGGGCGGCCGCCGAGCACCTGGGTGTGAGGCCGAGGAGCTGAGTCTCGATCTGCTCCTGAGTCCCGACATGCGTCGCCACAACGGCGTCGACGACGTGCTCCGGCGCGCGGTGCTGGCGATCGGAAGGGTCGTGGGGACTCTCATCGCCTACGTCGATCCCGAGCTCGTCGTCGTCTCCGGGGAAGGGGTCGCCGTGGTGGAGACCTACCGCGAGGTCTTTGATGAGGAGGTGGGCGGTCTGCGGCACTGGGCCGCGGCGCCCGTGCCCGTCCTGCTGCGTCCCTTTGAGTTCGACGAGTGGGCGCGAGGGGCGGCCGCTCTGGCCCTGGAGCAGTGGACGGTGGTGGCGGGCAATCGGTGAAAGGGAATCCTCGTCGCGCAGGCGCGCACTGTGACAGGAACCATGCCTGGGAACCAGGTCCCAGCGTGGTGTCGAACTAAGGGTCCCCTTAGATTGTGCGCATGATCCGCCGCACCACCATCGCGCTGTCCACAGCAGGTCTTCTCGCCGCCGGAGCCGCACTCGCCCTGGCCGTCCGTCCGACCCGCCCCAGCGTCTCCGTCGCCTCCTCCGGTGGCAGGTCCCGTCCGCCCCGCGTCGTCATTGCCGGTGGAGGGTATGTCGGCTTCTGCACCGCCCGCGCCCTGCGGTCCCGCCTGGGAACCGACCAGGTCGAGATCGCCATCATCGACCCGCGCCCCTACATGACCTACCAGCCCTTCCTGCCCGAGGTCGCCGCCGGGTCCATCCAGCCGCGTCACGTCATCGCCTCCCACCGGCGCTCGCTGGCCGGGTGCACCATCCTCACCGGCTCCGTCGCCGGCATCGACCACGCCTCGCGCACCGTGACCATCGCGCCGCCGGTCCCGGGCTCCACCCACGAGGAGGGCGCGCCCTACCAGATCGGCTACGACCACCTGGTCCTGGCCCTGGGGGCCGAGGCCCGTACCCTGCCGATCCCCGGGCCTGGCGGAGCAGGCCCTCGGGCTTCAAGCAGGTCGAGGAGGCCCTGGCCCTGCGCAACCGTGTCCTGTCACGCATCGAGGACGCCGCCTCCACCTGGGACGCCGAGCGTCGACGCCGGCTGCTCACCTTCGTCTTCGTCGGCGGCGGCTTCGCCGGGGTCGAGGCCATCGCCGAGCTCGAGGACATGGCCCGGGCACTGGTGTCCACCGTCGACTCCGTGGAGCAGGAGGACGTGCGCTTCATCCTCGTGGAGGGATCGCGCCGCATCCTGCCCGAGCTGACCGAGGAGCTCTCCGGCTACGGCCTGGAGCAACTGCGCGAACGCGGCATCGACGTGCGCCTCAACACCTTCCTCAACTCCTGCGTCGACGGGCACGTCGTCCTGTCTGACGGCACCGAGTTCGACGCCGACACCATCGTGTGGACCGCCGGCGTCAAGGCCGCCCCCGTCCTTGGCGAGTCCGACCTGCCCGTCGAGGCGCGCGGCCGCGTGACCACGCTGCCCACGCTCCAGGTGGCGCGTGACGGCGTCGTCGTCCCCGGGGCCTGGGCGGCCGGCGACTGCGCCGCGGTTCCCGACCTCACCAGTGAGGATCCGCAGGCCACCTGCGCCCCCACCGCCCAGCACGCCGTGCGCCAGGCCTCCATCCTGGCCGACAACCTCGTGGCGACCCTGACCGGTCAGGGGGAGCAGGCGCTGGCGGTCTACGCCCACGAGAACCTCGGCACCGTGGCCTCCCTGGGGATCGGCAAGGGTGTGGCCCGCATCATGGGCCAGAACCTGCGCGGCTTCACCGCCTGGACCGCTCACCGCGGCTACCACGTCTACGCCATGCCGACCTTCAACCGGAAGGTGCGCATCATGATGGACTGGCTGGCCGCCGTCGTCTTCCGTCGCGACCTGGCCTCCTTCGGCTCCGTGGCGGCCCCCGGTGCGGCCTTCGCCCAGGCCGCTCGCAATGACGCCAAGATGGCTTCGCGCAAGAAGTCCTGAGCCCGGTTCTCCCGTCGCCGGGAAAGAGATGAGGGTCCCGTGCCGGCGTGCATCTGGTCACGACACTCCGTCAGGGCTGGGGCGGGGCCCCGCCGCCACCTACACTGCTCCGCGATGACCACGCTCACCACCTCCGCACCTGTTCTCGACGCCCGAGGCGACCGGCCGCGCACCTACCACGTGCGCACGCTCGGCTGCCAGATGAACGTCCACGACTCCGAGCACATGGCGGGGCTGCTGGAGAGGGCCGGCTACCTGCGCGTCGAGGACGTGCCCGAGGCCGCCGCCCGCGCCACCGACGCCGGTGACGGCGGGGCCGACGTCGTCATCATCAACACCTGTTCCGTGCGTGAGAACGCCGCCACCCGGCTCTTCGGCAACCTGGGTCACTCGCCGCCGTCAAGCGCGAGCGCCCCGGCATGCAAATCGCCGTGGCCGGGTGCCTGGCCCAGCAGATGGGGGAGGGGATCGTCGAGCGGGCCCCCTGGGTCGACGTCGTCTTCGGCACCCACAACCTCGACGTCCTGCCCGCCCTGCTCGAGCGCGCCCGGCACAACTCCGCGGCCGCCGTCGAGCTCGAGGAGTCGCTCAAGGTCTTCCCCTCCACCCTGCCCACCCGCCGCGAGTCCTCCTACGCCGCCTGGGTCTCCATCGCCGTGGGCTGCAACAACACCTGCACCTTCTGCATCGTGCCATCCCTGCGCGGCAAGCAGCGCGACCGCCGCCCCGGCGACGTCCTGGCCGAGGTCGAGGCCGTCGCCGCGCAGGGCGCTATCGAGGTGACTCTTCTGGGCCAGAACGTCAACTCCTACGGGGTCGGCTTCGGGGACCGCGGTGCCTTCGCCAAGCTGCTGCGGGCGACCGGCTCCATCGAGGGCATCGAGCGCGTGCGCTTCACCAGTCCTCACCCCGCCGCCTTCACCGACGACGTCATCGAGGCCATGGCCTTCACCGAGGCCGTCATGCCCAGCCTGCACATGCCCCTGCAGTCCGGCTCCGACCGGGTGCTGCGCGCCATGCGCCGCTCCTACCGCACCCAGCGCTTCCTGGGCATCCTGGACAAGGTCAGGGACGTTATGCCCGAGGCCGCCATCACCACCGACATCATCGTCGGCTTCCCCGGCGAGACCGAGGAGGACTTCCAGGCCACTCTGGACGTCGTCGAGCAGGCCCGCTTCGCCTCGGCCTACACCTTCGAGTACTCCCCGCGCCCGGGCACGCCCGCCGCCGACCGCGACGACCAGGTCCCCCGTCGAGGGTCGTCAAGGACCGCTACCGGCGGCTCGATGCGCTCGTGCGTCGCATCGCCCATGAGGAGAACGAGCGCCAGGAGGGGCGCGTCGTGGAGGTGCTCGTCGCCGAGGGTGAGGGGCGACGGGACTCGGTCACCGCCCGTGTCTCCGGGCGCGCCGCCGACAACCGCCTCGTCCACGTCGCCCTGCCCGAGGGCTGGCCGAGGACGACTACGCCGGCGGCGCCCCGCGCCCCGGCGACATGGTCACCGTGCGCGTCACCCACGGCGCCCCCCACAACCTCATCGCCGACTCCGCCCGCTGCGGACGCGAGCTGGACCCGCGTGCCGCGGCCGCCAACGGGGCCCTCAAGCCCGGCGACCGCCTCTGGCTCGACGACGGCCCCGCCCTGTTCCAGGTGCGACGCACTCGCGCCGGGGACGCCTGGGAGCGCCGCCAGGCCGAGGCCTGCGCCACGCCCGAGCCCGATACCGCCCCGGTGAGCCTGGGCCTGCCCACCCTGCGCGTGGGCGCACCGGCCTGAGGAGGGCGAGGGCTGATTGCGCTGACGGTGGAGCGGGCCGGGCTGCGGTGGGGAGCAGCCCGTAGGCCCCGCTAGGCTGGGAAGCATGCCCAGACTCGACGCCAGGCTCTGCTGCCGCCGCC